>Ga0181406_1000068_pt1 | contig 35234 bp, 40 predicted proteins | sample 29SPOviralmetaG_FD_130135 | JGI IMG/M metagenome (GOLD analysis project Ga0181406, IMG submission 130135) | Marine viral communities from the oligotrophic San Pedro Time Series (SPOT) site, San Pedro Channel, CA, USA - 29 SPOT_SRF_2011-12-20 | ecosystem: Environmental > Aquatic > Marine > Strait... | reverse complement strand
TTGGTTCGCCACCACGTAGAACTGTTTCGGTGAGAACCTACAGAGATCAGCACGGGAGGCTGGTTATAGACAGATCATGAGGACTGTAACTAGGATAGGTGGCTCCAACGGAGACAGGTTCTTGGATTTTAGTGACTACGAACGGGTCTTGGGTTCTATTTGTGAAGAGAACGGCTGGGAGTACGGAACCTTTCGGGACTACATATTTTTTGATAAAGAATGTTTTAATATAGATAACAGGCAAACCCTTAAGCATGACTTGGAATGCAGGAAGCTGTCCATTAGTAAGCTTAATGAGTACGCTCTAAATTACAAAACGTGAAAGACATGGTAGAAAGATCAGTTATAGGTGTGCTAGGATCAGGAGCAGGTCTAGCCCTAGCGGGAACAGACCAAGTGTTATCTGTGGTGGCATCGGCATTCACTGTGGTCTTCATGAGTCTTTCTATTTTAAAAATATTAAAGGAGATAAGAGACAAGAAATGAACGGTGAGCTAGTGGCAATGCTTGGGGGCGGAGTCACGGGGTTTGTGATGAAACTAATTTCAGCACAGATGAATATTCAAGCAAACGCCATTCAGTCCATGATTAAGAAACAGGGAATAGTAGATGATTCAGCAGATAGAGCAGCACAAAGATCAGGAGAAAGCGGAGCGTGGGTACGCAAACTCATCGCTATGTGCATACTATTTTCGGTCGTATTTGCTCCCTTCATCATGGCCTTCTTTGACATACCAGTAACCATTGAGGCACAAAAAATGGGAGTGTTTAAATTTTTAGGAATAGGAGCAGATAAATGGAAAAATCTAGAGGGGTTTGTATTGTTGCCAGAAGTTCGGCAAGGGATGCTGGCTCTACTAGGTTTCTATTTTGGAAGTTCACAAGTTAAATAGAAAGGATAGATATGAAAACTGGAAAACGCAAATCATGCCCAATGGGCAAACGCAAATCTAAGGGTAAAAGAAAAAGTTATTAGTTATGCCAAAGGACGCTTGTTACAGAAAAGTTAAAGCACGGTACAAAGTGTTTCCATCTGCGTATGCAAGTGGGGCTATAGCCAAGTGCCGTAAGGTAGGTGCTGCTAATTGGGGAAAACGCAAGAAGGCAAAATAATGGCTGTACGGAAGACAAAGAAAGGTGCTGATCTTAAGCGGTGGTTCAAGGAAAAGTGGGTAGATGTACGCACTGGAAAGCCTTGTGGACGCCGTAAAGGAGAGAAACGCGGCACCCCATACTGTCGTCCATCTAAGCGTGTAAGTGGCAAGACTCCTGTAACCAAAGGAGAAATGACTGCTTCACAAAAAAGATCAAGGGTAGCTCAAAAAAAGAAACTAGGGCAACCAGCAGGTAAACCAAGAAGAGTAAAGGCGGTAAGACGTGGCAAAAATAAATAAGAAAAACATGAAGTGTAACGTTCCGCGAAGGCAAGTCCTTGGTGGGAAAAAGTCTGTTGTAAAAGCCTGCCAAGGTGGGAAAGAAAAGATAATACGCTTCGGGGATGCTAATATGAGCATTAAAAAAAGTAGCCCAGCACGTAAAAAAAGTTATTGTGCTAGATCTGGTGGCATCAAGGGTAAAAGCAATAAGCTTTCCGCAAACTATTGGAGCAGGAGAGCTTGGAATTGTTAAATGGATAGGTACGAACAATACGGAAGATTGGATGATCGTCCAATAAAGGATTTAGAATCTGGCTTTAAAGGGTTTAACAACCGCCTTAGGCCAGACCAGCTTCCTACTGGGGTGCTTGAAGAATCACTTAATGGAAGATGTGATATAGGCGGAGATTGGCAAACCAGAAAAGGAATTCAATCTAGGTTGGCACCATTTACATCTCCTAGTTTTGTCCTTCCTTTTACTCTTTATGCTAACGTAACTAGCAGCAGTCTTGCTGGCCCATCTACTGGCGTTATTACTATCAATTTTTCATCCGCACACGGAATTGTAGATCAAACTTTAGTTAATGTAAGCGGAATCACTGGTGTAACCCCCGATCCCAACGGCAATAAAATCGCAACCGTAACCAGTGCAACGGCTTTAACTATTTCTGAAACTGGAGCAACTGGAACAGCCGGTGGAACTGCTACGGTTGGATCTGGGGACTTGAATGATAACGACATTGTTGGGGTGTACGGCTGTATGCCTTTTTACGATGACGCAAATTATAATTCTTCATATATTTTAATTGCTGGAAATGTTGCCGTTACTGCGTTTAATCTAACTACAAACGTAACAACCAACATCCCATACCCTACTGGAGTAAGCGTATTTCAAGACGTTGACATGATCCAGTTTGACAACAAGGTGTACATCCATCGAGATGGTTTTACAGCAATGGAATGGGATGGTGATTTTACTGGGTCGCCCGCATTTACAAATGTTCCTAATGGAGATTTTACCCAACCCGTGTCATTTTCAGTAACTGCTTTTGAAATAACTAATAACGTTGGGAAAGTAACGGTGTCAACTCCGTCTACTCACGGATTAAGTGTTGGAGATAAAGTTGTTTTAACGAGTGTTGGATCTAGCGGTTTGACAAAAAATGATGAGTTTTCTGTTTCAGAAATTGGATCTAGCAGTATATTTTTCTTTAATGTTACGTCTCCAAATTTAACTAGCATTAGTGACACAAAATGGACTCAAGCCATATCTCAAGGAATGGGATTTACCCACAGTCCTGCTCCTCCATTTGCAATTGTTCATCAAAAAAGATTGGTTGTTCCGTTTAATTACACAATGACTGGTTCTTCAGGCAGTCCAACTATAACTGACAGGAAAGTTAGAGACGAATTATTGTTTTCTTTAGTTAGCGACTCTGACGTATTTGATTACATTTATGGACAATTTAAGTTCATGTCTCGAAAGTCGGATTATTTAGTTGGCGTTCATAGTTTTTCAGACGATCAACTTGTAGTCTTAAACAGAGAAAGCATTTATGTGGTAAGCAATTCCTTGGATCTAAAGGAAGCCCAAACAACTTTACTAAGTAGCGACTTAGGCTGTATAGCTAGGTCTTCAATACAACAAGTCGCTGACAAGTTGATGTTTTTATCAGACAATGGCGTATACGCACTAGACTTTAAAGATCTTTACAATTTAAGAGGTCAAGATGTTCCACTTAGTGAATCAATTAATTCTTCTATAAACAGAATTAATCAAAACGCCGTTGAAAATGTGCAATCAGTTTACTTTGACAACAGATATTACATGGCTGCTCCAATTGATGGATCTAGTGTAAACAATGCTGTTTTTATATTTAATTTTTTAAACAGAGAATGGGAAAGCATAGACACTGTAGATGATCCTAATTGGGATTACAGGTACCTTATTGTTGCTGGAGACGGAGACACCCGAGGGGTCTATGCGGTAAACCAAAATGGGGGAGTACACAGACTAGATTCTTTGGATTCTGGAAATGACAATATAATTTCTCAAATTGGTGGAGTTACAAGTTCTCCTTCAATTAATGGAGTCGCTACAACTAGAGCCATAAACGGAAATGATTTAGACCGAAAAAAATGGAAACTTTGGGATTTACACGTTGAATCTAGCACTAACTCAAACTCAAATGCTACACTATCTGCGATTACAGAGAACATTGATGATACAATAGCATTAGGATCTATAGAATCTTTTCATAAAGGAGTTCTTGCTAGCGGTGAGGACATTTCAATTAGAGGAAGGTTTGGTCCTAATAGAGCATACAGCATCCAATTTAAATTTGAAAGCACACAAGGCCGACCAAAAATAAGAGCAGTTAAGATTAGTGGAAACAAAACTTTTAGAAGCACAAACGAAGCAGTATAATGGCAAACAAATTTACTACAGGTAACTCATTTAGCACAGGCGATCAAGTAACAGCAGCTAAATTAAACGCATTAATAAACTCGGCAACGTTTAATACTGGTGCAGTAGACGACGCTACAACAGAAATAAGCTCGGGTGCAATAATTGTAAAAGATGCTGGCATTACTGATGCCAAGCTTGCAACAAACTCTGTAATAACTGCTAAAATTACAGACAGTAATGTAACAACGGCTAAGATTGCAGACAGTAATGTTACAAAAGCCAAGATAGAAAACTTAGCCAACATGAAGGCTCTTGGTAATGTTTCTGGCAGTGCTGCTGCACCTGCTGAGGTGGCAATATTGGATGAGGACAACATGGCCTCTAACTCTGCTACGTCATTAGCTACACAGCAGAGCATAAAGGCTTACGCTGATTCAAAGGTAGATGGTACAGGGGCTGGATCGTTTACTACGCTGGCAGCTTCTGGAGATGTCACGTTTGATACTACTACCCTTAAGGTTGATTCATCTAACAACCGAGTAGGTATTGGTACTGCATCTCCATCTGAGGAATTAGAAGTTAGTGCTAATGGCGTAGGTCTTTTAGTACGCAACAGTGATGCAAACCAAGAAGCAGGAATTGCTACAGTTAGAGGCCAAAGATCAGACGCCAACACTTCTCCTGCAGCGGCTGGAGGCATGTCCCTAGAAAGCTGGAACACATCTGGAGCAACTGTTGTTGATGAACACTTAGGATCAGTTTACTTTGGTGCAAACCACACATCAGGATCTGAGTCAAATATACTAGGAACGGCATCTATAGCTGGAATTGCTGAAGGAACATTTAGTAACTCTTCAACAATGCCTTCGGGTATAGCATTTAGGACTGGTTCAGCAGGACAAGCTATTGGGGTTTACAATCATCACGTAGGAGAGGTTGAAAGAATGCGTATTGATTCCTCTGGCAATGTAGGTATTGGGACTGCTACTCCAACTCATAAATTTCATGTTGTAGGTGAAGCTAGATTTGGAGATGGTGGATCGGTAAATGATGACCTTATTTTAAAAGGATCAGAACCTGCTGCCGTTGCTCCAGGAGGATCTGTAAGTGGAGCTATCATTACTACGAACGGAACTGGAAGTGCTTCTGGTCATATTGGTGTAGAGGTTCCTGCTAATGATGCCGATGATGGTTTTTTTGTAGCCACTGATGCAAACCTTGATGGAACGGTAGATAAAATTGCTTTAAAAATAAAAGCTAACGGCAATGTAGGTATTGGAGAAACTGCTCCTACTGCTCCACTAACCGTAACATCTACAACAGGTGGTGTCCTCATGCCTCGCATGACTACCACGCAGATGAATGCAATATCTTCTCCTGCTAATGGAGAAATGATCTACAACACAACTGCAAACAAGTTTTACGGTTACGCTAGCGGAGCTTGGGTAGCACTGCACTAGAAAAATACTATTATAAATATGTCTAACGGAGATACAGACCAAGATCCAGGCGAAGAAGATCGGCAGAGATACGATTTATATAGCGAGGAGGAAGAGCAAGAAATTTTTGACAAGTTTGATGAGCTTGCTCTTGCTGGTCAGCTTGATAGTGATAGCATTCGAAGGGTTCTTGGTGACTTCGGTCTTTCTGAAGATGATTTTGCGATTCCTGAACAATATATTCAAAAAGGTGATGATGCTTACGTTCCTCCCGAAACTGGAGATGCTTCTGCCTCTTCTGCCTCTTCTGATTCTACAGATTATTCAATTAATGAAACTGGACTTAGTTCTGAAGAAGGATCTGGTCCCTATGGAGGATCTAATACGGATGTAGGAGACATTTCTGGCGGAGATCCAGGAGGTGGAGGAGGTGGTGGAAGACTTAGTGGTGGAAACGTTGGTGGTGGAAACGCCCCTTTTGACCCAGCTAATCAACAGTACGGCAACCTTCCTCAGCAAATATTATCTATTTTAGGGGGGTCAATTTTAAACAACACAGGTGGATTTGGAGATAACATGACAGAAGAAGAATTACAGGCTTTATTCGAAGAAATGGGGCTTCAGGGAGAGCAAGGAATACAGGGACTTCAAGGAGAAACTGGATTGCAAGGCATACAAGGTATTCAAGGAGATACTGGCCTACAGGGGCTTCAGGGAGAACAAGGAATACAAGGCATACAGGGGCTCACGGGTGAGGCTGGAGCTCAAGGCATTCAGGGAATTCAAGGAGAACAAGGGATACAAGGTATTCAAGGAGATACTGGACTTCAAGGGATACAAGGTATTCAAGGAGATACTGGACTTCAAGGGATACAAGGGCTTATGGGTCAAACTGGTCTACAAGGTATTCAAGGCATTCAAGGCATACAAGGTATTCAAGGAGACACAGGAGCAACAGGAGCTACAGGAGCTACAGGGGCAACAGGAGCAACAGGAGCAACGGGGGCTACAGGAGCTCAAGGACTTCAAGGAGAAGCCGGTGCTACAGGAGCCACCGGTGCAACCGGTGCTCAAGGCATTCAGGGAATACAGGGAGAACAAGGAATACAGGGTGACGCCGGTGCCGATGGGACGTTTGACTCTAGTAGTTTTCGGGACATAATGCCGTATCTAACTGAGTTAATGCCAGATCAATATACATCTGATTTCCAAATGGGAAAAATTCTTCCAACTGCCACTGGACAGCAGCAAATGCCAGGAGGAATGCAAGATTACCTTAGCGGAGTAATGGACATGGAGTCTGTTCTTAACCCAAGGCAAACCAGCCAGATGGGTACCGACTATCGTGCACTAACGGGCCAAGAGGGTACCGGCATGGGTGATCGAAACAACGCTATGCTTGAAGGCGTTTTAGGGCAAGCTGCAGCCGAAGCACAAACCGCAGACCGACTTCGAAGGGATGCTGGTAGGCTTACTGATTTTGAAAAAATGCAAATGCGAGAGAACGCATCTGCTACAAATGTGGGAAGGGGAAGAAGGGATGATAACGCATTATTGGCAGACATTATGAACAGAACCCAAGCAGAGTCTCACAGAAATTACTTAAAAGATCTCGACCTTGCTAACAGAACCTCACGAGGATCATACGCAGGATACGGTACGGCTTCATCTATGCAAAGCAGAGGACTGCAAGACATTTTGGGAGTCGGACAACAAGTTGGAATTGACCCAGCTCAAGGCGTAAACATTGCAGGTGCAGACATCGGTAATGCTATAGGATTAGAAACCGCCCAAATGGTTGCTGATGCTAGTAGGCAATCGGGTCAATCATCTTTAGGGTCAAATGTAGCTAGCTCTCTTCTTAAATTTGCTTTAGGAGTCTAACAAAAAATTAAACTGGTAAAATAGATTATGTTTAAAAGATCAGCACCGATAAACCCACAGGCTCTTAGGAACGATTACACAGGCATTGAAAGAGCAGCTGCTATTAAGCAAAAAACTCTTGCTGATTTAGGTGGAGTCATTAGCGACGGATTCAAATCTTTTCAAAAGAAAAAAGAGGACAAGCTAAAGAAAGAATCTGCTCTTAAGGTTATTCGTAAATACGGAGAGATGTCTGGTAACGAAATGACTGATGATGATATTAAGGGTATCTACGGCAATTTAGACGCTGAAACTATTCTTCAGCAAGGAGAAATATTGAGAGACTTGGCCCAATATGAGCAACGAGAAAAAAGCAGATTAGCACAAGAAGAAGCTATGCGTAAGGCTGCGAAGAGGGCTAACCAAATAGCACAAGCCCGAAATGAAATAGCAAAGAAACAAGCTGCCGCATCCAGAATGAATGCAAAAAAGAGTCTATTGGGAGCAAGAGCTGGGGAAAGACGCGACAGGGAAGAATTTAAGGCTGGAAAGAAACACGACAGAGCTACTAGTGCTTCGATTGAGGCCATGAACATAACAGACGCAGAAGGAAATCGTGTGACACCTTCCCTTGGTGCTGCTCTTGATGAGTATAAAAAGCAAGGCGGAAATAAGCCTAGTGAATTTGCAGGAGAGTTTTACTCAACATTTCCTGGAGCCAAAAGGTATACTGCAAAATATACTGACGATCAAGGAAATGAAAAAACGGTTTTATTTATAAATGGTCAAAGGATTGATAAAGATGATCGCAGTACGGCACTTCGATCCTTTGACAGTCTACTGGAGGGGAAAGACTCAAAAGGAGAGCCTTTGTTTACAGATGAAGAAAAGGACGCAAAACGAAAAGAGTTTGCAGCCGCACTAACCTCTAAAGGTGGAAGCGGAGGTGATCCTATTGACGCGATGATTGCTAGGGTTATAGAACCAATTTTAAAGAGAAAACTTGGTGAAAGTATTCCAAGCGAAGAATACCGCACACAATAGATCCAAAATTTTAAAAAAATGATCAATGGCAGTAGAAGTAATTTTTCAAACTCCCGAAGGAGATAAAAGAGTTAATATTACCGGTGTTGATTCTTTCGATGAAAGTCCAGAAGTTAAAGCTAATCTCCTAAAAATAGGAGAAAAGTATGGTGCTACTGATGTTGATTATCCTATTCAGTCATCCGACAAGGTAGAGATGGCCCCTGAGGGGCCACCAGATGCCTCAGGTGACGTTGAAGACGATGGCTTTAGGGATTTGTCTAAACTTGTACTGGAAGATACTCCTAGGGCAGGCACAGTCAGATTAGGAAGTTCCGCTGAAGAAGAAAACCCAGACCTAATAACAACCGAAAACGCAATTAAAGTTGCTAAGTTTGGTGGTGGCCTTGGGACAGAAATAGCCACGGGTCTATCTGGGCAAGCCCTAGGAACAGCAATTGGAGCCTTTGGAGGACCCGTTGGCATCCTTGCTGGATACACAGTTGGATCACTTGCTGGTGGGTTCTTGGGTTCTTTGGCGGCTCAAAAGATAGAAGGACAAGACATAAACCTTGGTCGGGCGTTTGCCGCCGGTATAGTTAATTTGTTTCCATCTGGAGCAGCAATAAAAGGAGGACTTAAGACCACTCAGGCAGTTGCTCCTGCGGCGATGAGAAAGATGTCAAGTAAGGCATTTGCCAAGGGAGTTACGCCATCTGTTAAAGCACTAACTGCATTGTCTAAAGCTTCTGACGCACCGATAACCAAGAAACTTACTGGAGGAAGAGTTTCAAGTCGAGTTGCAGATGCTGCTCTTAGAGGTGGTGGAATTGGTGCAGTATCTGTTCAGGCGGATATGCGACTTGGTGGAGATGAAGAAGGAACAAAGAGGTTTGCTACTCCTTTAGAAACTGTAAAGGGCGTGGCCATTGGGGCGGGATTTGGAGCAGGACTTGATGTAGCAGCCAACAAACTTATGGGTGCAATAGCGAAAAGATCTAAGAAGGCACCAGTTGGAGAAACAACCGAACAACAAATAAACAGATTAGCCTACGAAAGTCCTGAAACCGCTGACAACTTAGCTAAAAGCGTAAATTCTTTAATTGATGATGCGGCTATATCTAAGTTAGAGAAAAGTGTAAAAAAGCAAACATCTGCACTTCAGTCAATAAAGGCTGCTGCTCCTGTTTCTAGGAAAGATATTAATACTCCCCAAAACCTAAGGAATAGCGAAAGGTTTGATCTTTGGGCAAGGGGCGAGCAACCAGATAAGGCACTCGGACCCAATCCAGTTAAGGACACAAGCCTTGATTCTTTGGCTGCAATAAATAAACAGACTGGTCAAATCAGGTACAACGAAAAAAAGATTTTAGAAGATTGGGACAACGACTTAGCCTATCTAAGAGGAGAAGCAAACGACCTTCCAGTGTCTAAACAAAAGGCTAAAGTCTTTGAAAATATTGACCTTGATAAATTTAAAGTTGAGCTAGGCGATGCTGATACATATGCAAAATTTATTTTTGCTCATGAAATTGGTCACAAAAATCTTCAAAAAGATATTACTCACCCCAAAGACTTAATGGACCCAAGGTCCATTGCTTTGGAGCGTCAGGCAAATGAAGAAGCCGCTAGATTGATGGGAATAGATTGGAGTTTATTATCTAAAACTCCATCTAAGGCTAAAAAGACTGACAGTGTCCCCGATGTATTTTCGGACCCCAAGTCTGGAGCATCTGTTAAGACAGGTGATCTTTCTGAAAAGCCCTCGACCGATCAACCCGATTTAGATTTTGGCAAAATAAAAGAAGTTAAAAGGGCTTACGGCGACATGATGGAAGATGGAGCCAACCAACAAATAAAAGAAGATGCGTCTGATTCATTTACAGCATTTGATAAATCTGAAACGGTTAAAGACGAAAGGTCTTCTTGGAAGAAGACCGTTGACTTCACTAACAGATTAATTGCTCCTTCCTTTGCTCTTAATAACGAAACTGCTAGGGCGGTTGAAAGATCCTTAAATTACAAAAAAGCAGTTGTGGCATCCGGTACAAAGCACCTAAATGCTATAGCTGCTTACATTGAGTGGGGAAATTCTAAGTTTAACAAATCTAAGTTTAGCGGAAGCGAAATTGAAAGAGACGTAAACAAGTGGCTTAACGGGTACTCTGCAAAAGAAAACAAACCTCCTGAGTCAATAAAGGCAATAACCAATGACTTGATTGGATATAGAAATATAAAAAACCAATCACAGGCTAACATAGCCAACATCATTGGTCCAGATGGAGATCCCGTAATGGGCGATCAATTTACCCGCAAAGAGCTTGTTGATACAATACAAAAAAGTATTGTAGAGCAAAACCATGTAACAAACATATATGGCGTTTTCACAGACATGAACTGGAAGCGACCCTCTGAAGTTAGGAAGCTTTCTGTAGCGGAAAGACGTAATTCCATATTTCCACAACTAGTTAAACGAGAACAAGACTTAATAATGGGAGGTGCCGGAAGGCCAGCAGGTGTTGAAAAAAAATTACTAACTCAAGAATCTCGTGGACTTCAAACAGATTGGACAGGACAAAAAAAATCAATACTAGAGCAACGCAACAGAGAGTTAAATGTGTTGATGGCAGATGTTGCAAAGAAAAAAGAAGTAGCAGAGCTAACTGGAGACCGATTTGATAAAGCGGCATACGATCTAGAGTTTGAAAAATATAAAAAAGCCCAAGAAAATATTTCTCAAGTTAATCTTGAATTAACCCAGAATGAACTACAACTAATTTATGAAAAAGCCGACCAGCTTTCTCGGGCAGAACATGCAGAAAAAGAGTCACAGTCTTTTGCCGGCAGGGCAGCACAGCGTGGACTTGTTAACCTGCCACAAGCACTTGATGACTTAGATGCAGTAACCGCCAACGTTTTAATGTCTCAAAGAAAAATGGGACCAGCCGAATCAACGTATTGGGACAAAAAAGGAATTGGGCTAGAAGCAGCTAATATAACCCAACAAAACGTAGCAAGACTTGAGGCTGGGTTGATGCTAGACAGGGATTTAAACGAAATCTTTATACGAGCTGCTGGAGACCCTAACTCTCCCTTTGGTAAAGTATTTATTAACCAAACGGAAGTACCAGCGGGTGCTCCTAACTATCAAAAATTACTTCAAAGAACAAATCTTTTGGACAGGGGTATATACGTTGATAGTTGGGTTAATGGACAGATTGCAAAGCTCCTCAATGAGGACAATGAAGTTCTTGTAAACATCCCTGCTCTTCAAAAGGCACTAAACGTAGTCATGGGTGGCACTACCATTTGGAAGGGTTCAAAAACTTTACTTAACCTTGCTAGTTGGCCTGTTAATCTTATTGGGTCTATTGGAAACATGGCGATGAACGGAATTTTGCCTACATTTAGCAATGCTAAATCATGGGCTAACGGTGTAAGGATTGGGCTAAACGAATACGAATGGCTTGACCAACGCTCATCTGCAAAAATGACACCGGCACAAAGGGCTCAAGCCGTAGAAGAGTACAAAGAGCTAGTCTCACTAGGAATTTTTTCTGACAACATAACCATAGCTGATATGATGAAAAGCAACCCACAGGACTTAATACAAAAAGCACTAAAGGGCAGTCTTTCTCCAGTATCTAAAGCGTACAACATTGTTGATAATGCCGCTAGGGTAGCTGTATTTGTTAATAACCAAAGAGTTCTTACTAAAATGTTTCCAGGCATAGAGGGCAACGTTGGTGAACTAAAAAGAGTTGCAGCAGAAATGACTTTGGCGGGTTCTCAAAAGTATGAAAGATTAAACAAAAAGATAGGTACACTTTCAAGGATTGGTGTTTTAAATCAATTTGTATCCTTTAACGCAGACATGGCCAGAACTTTAATCAACCAGGCTGTAGGTGGTGCTAAGATGCTTCAGGCCAATGAAGAATGGTTAAGAAAAAAATACAGAATTAAAGGAGGAAGGTTTAACGCAACAGAGTCAAGGAAGCGTGGCTTCCATATTCTATCAGCATTGCTCGCGATTTCACTTGGTGCAACTTCGGCAATTCGAAGCCGTAACGAAGAGGAAGGATATGACAGGGAAATGCAAACAGCCCTGAGTCGTTCTTATGTTCCTTTTTGGATGAAGAACAAAGACAATCTTTTAAGGGAGAGGACAAAAGAAGACCCCATGACTGTAAATGCTATCCAGTCTGAATACATTCTTCCGGCTACCACATTTTCTGGATTGTTTAAAGACCTAATAAACGACCCAGCTAGGTTTGTCAAAGACCTTCCCGAAAGAATTTATGACCTGTTTATCGGAGAAGGAAATCCCATGTTTAGCGTACTTTCAGAGGTTATTAAAGGGGACCCAAAACAATTAGGTCCAGATGCAGAAGGATTGTTTCGCTCGAAAGCCGAAGATTTACTTTCCGTCCTAGGAAGAGAAATGATGCCAGGGACTATGAAGGATACTGCTAATTTTATATTGGCAAACCCAAAAGAATTCCAACTTGAAACAGTTAGGCTTGCTCAAAAAATAAGCCCTTCAGGAACTCGGCTAACCCAAGCAGAGCTTGGACAAAGATTATTAGGCTATAGAATAACAAAGGTTAGACTTGATGAAAGTTTTGCTAGAGAAGTTCGTGAGCAGTACACGGATTACAAAGAGCTTCTTCAAGAAATGAAATCTCTGTATCAAGAAAGAATTGGCAATGAGCCAGACCTATTACCTAATGCGAATGCAACTAGGGATGAATTTATAGATTCATATTTGAATGCCAACAACAGCAAATTTGATTTAATCAGAGACAGAATGTCTGTTTTAATTGATGACACTGTTACGGCTAAAATATTTGATAATCCAGAATTGGGTGTTGACGACCGATACTTAGTTGAGGCTCTCAAAATGTCTTCAGCCAGTAATCCATTTAAATTAAAAATTGTTGAGGGCATAAGAAGCGGCAACTTTGAATTACCCCTGTATAACAAAAAGGACATGAACCTTTACTTGACTGACTTTGAGTCATCTAGGCTTACCGGTGGAGAATTAACAGAAGTATTTGCTCAAGGGGCTACTAGCATAGCCAATGCGGACTCTGTTTCCACAATGCCAGGAGATATTAAAGACTTTAAAACTAGAACTAGAGGAACAATTGAGGAAATGGTTGCCGGAGCACTCAGCGAACCTGCCGAAATAAGTATTTTAAAAGAAATGTCCGTTGAACAACGAGTTAATTATTTGGTAGAAAAGGGCATTGATCCAAACGGTAATAGAGGTTTGGAACTAGGACAAGACGTAATAACAAAAGATGTAAGAAAGGCCTACTCAATTGCTATAGGTCTTAATCAAATTGACCGTGCTAATGAAATTGACCGTGCCAGTGGCGGCTCTTATTGATTTCTAAGCCCGCTGAAGGGGCTTTTGTGCTCGGACTAATACCTTGGTATGGGTATGACCCCCAAGGACCCCTAGAGGGGCTGTGAGGGGTAGTTAGACACAAAAAAGGGGGACCCAATGGGGGGTCCCCCTTCGACACATGTTGATCATACTATTGGGATTCAATAAAGGACGAATCTAGCCCCTGCTAACATTACTGTTTCGCTTACCCACAACCAATCATGATGGTAAATTATCTTTGGTCAAGTAATTATTTTTTCCTAGAAATTAAAAACTTAAGTATCCTCAAGGCCAACTCTTCTACTTCACCTGTGTCGATTTCATTATCTTCTTTGCAATAATATTTATTTGGAAGCTCGTTCTCAACAAGGATGTCGTAACACTCTTTGTAAATCAGATCACACTCATAGCTGTCTTCGTGGCAATTCTTATGTTTGTTTATGTTCCCCCTAGTTCTTTCAAATAATTTGGCCAAGTCAAATATGTGGTGAATCTGACTCATGTAAGACATCAACGCCTTGCGACAGGTAGCAAGGGGTTCTGATCTATTTCGACTTCGAATAGACCCTATGTCGTATCCTAGGTGACCCGATAACCTAATTAAGGTTTCTTCTCCCATGACTTTACCTTGTATCCGTTGAGTAGTTCTCTCTCTAGGTTTGCCATTGCTCTCCAAGCTACAGCCTCATGGTGACCTTCTAGTGCGTGACGCATAAGGGCATCCATGTCGTCCTTGCTTTTGTCCTTGTCCCAATGCAACGGAGTTCCTGGGTGGTGTTGGTCGTTCCCCATTTTAGACAACCTAGAAACGGCAATCATGGCGTTGGGAAAGTATTTCATAAAGCCACTCCAAACAGGACAAGCTTTTCTCTCTTGAGCGTCTTTCGGTAGGTTGATCATAAGAACATTCTTTCTGTACATGGTTCTCCGTTTATTACTACTCCGCATCCCAGAAGTGGACGTTGAGAATAAACCCTAGAATATCTCATAGATGGATGGTTCGGGGAAACTCCGCAACCCACTTGCATACCCCATATGGCCCTATCGTGATTAGCTGCAAACTCTATTCCAAACTGACTATGATAATGTCCTTGTACCAAAGAGCAATGTTCGTCCTTAGCGTTTGAAAGTGCAGCTAGACGTTGACCACCCTTCCCCTTGTCTCCATGACGATAAATTACGTTGTCTAGTCTTAGATCCGAAAACCGTTCATGTATTTTCCATCCATCTAGTCCCCATAGTTTCTTAAAGGGAATCATAACTTCGGTAGGTAAACCAACTAAAGCTGCCTTTCGGGCTGGAAGATCACTGTGGTTCCCAATCATGTAATCAACCTTGGGAAACGCTTTGTGGATTTTACTCACTTGCTTACGAGCTGTTTTGTACTCCTCCACGGCTCCTGGCATTGATGGGTCTTTCTCGTGAAAGCTAATTGCACTCCAGTCTACTAAATCCCCAATGTGAACAACTCGATTGCAGTTGTATTTTCGTTCTATTTTTTTTAAAAATGAGATGTATTTGGGGTGCATGGCGGGTGCATGGGTATCTCCAATGACTAAAACTCTCATGTTAAATATGGGTTTGGGGATTAAGTTTTTATTTGGTTTTGTTGTTAAGTTTTTTAAAAAGTTTGATCCTAAAGTCTTTGTTTGAAGCAATTTCATGATCCAAGGCAAACTTCAAATCAGCACCCATTTGTTTTAGCACGTCCAGTTGTTCGCCTGCATGCAATTTGCTAAATGCAGTCACCTCTGACTTTCTTTTAGAAGGGTGCCAGTCAGCGTCTTCGTACCCCATCTCTGACCAAGGTCGTTCCTCGCTATAGTGCCAAATGTAATGATGGACATCAGGAAAAGATTTCTCAAACATTTCCCAACTGGTGCCTGTCCTGACTCTAGCGTTTTCTAGTTTGCCTATGGCGATGTTGCACCAATTACAAATAACCCCACGAACTTTGTCTTTCCAAGGCGGTAGGTGAGCGTGGTCAAGACAAGGCTTCTCACAGTCTTCTCCGCAAAACGCACACTTACCATTTTGCTCTTCAAGCATTTCTTCTCGATATGCTTTTATTTCTGACTGTTTTAGCTTTCTCATGACTACTTATCGTTCCCGTAGGTTTCCCTAACGTAGCAACCCCTCTTGTCATCAAGTATAGGTGTGTCGCCCTTTTCCATTCTTCTAGTGTCTGACCAATCTAGTGAAATTAAATTAACATCTCTTCTCCTAAGGTCTGATTTGGTTAGCTTGTATGCCAAGGAATCTGGAAGACTAATCTTTGCGGATACAACAATCATACATTATTATAACCCGTTAATTGCGTCGTAAAAATTACTACATGCCACAAAGTTAGATAACCCCTTGAGTTGGGCTTCATGAGTCCACTCCTTAACGAATAGCTCTGCGGTTACGGCATCAATCAATGCACTGTAAATTTTTGGCTGATACCCCAAATCGTGTTTTCGGCTGTAAATTGCAGAACAAGCTGAAAGCTGGGCTGCATCCTTAGGATATGCCTTGGACTTTAGATCGCCTTTCCCCTCCCTTGTCTTGAAGTCCATGATCGCGATCTTACCGTCTGGGAGTTCCACAACTAAGTCAATTGTTCCAGCAGTATTGAGTGCGTCATCAGCAACTACAAGCTCGGTGGACAATGTTTTAATGTTTTTACCGTCTATGTACGACAAAAACGGAAAAACATAATCAGTCCAATTAGGGTCAAAGTCGCTTCCGTTCAATGCGTCTTCAAGAGCCTTGTGGCACCTTGTACCAAACTCAGAGGAAGATAATAATTCCCCGCTAGGGCTAAGTCTTTTCCCCCACATAGCCTCTTTAGCGTCACCAAGAGATATGCCTTGGTTTTCGCTGACGATCTCGTGCATCTTCATGATTTTCCATTCATCAAGAAACGAAGGCATTACCTCTAGCTTAGTAGTAATCGAAGCTACGTGTTTGCCAGTGGCTTTCCTTGCTTTAGCAGGAGTAGAGACGACACTGCTTAACTCAACAGTGTCGTCTTCATTAATCTTGTAGAAATGACTCACCTTAAAAAGGCTCTCCGTTTACCTCTGAAATGTCAGTATCAATCGCAACCTCGATTCGGTGACTGGCTGCTATTTCATTAGCAGTCTTAGGGCGATTCTCCTTTCTTTCCCACTCTATCTCGCTAACTCGGTCGATAAAAACCTCGATTTCCTTTTCCATGAAATCTTGCTGCTCGCTTTTGTCATACTTGACACGGCCCATGCTGCTCTTGCGTTGAATCTCTGGCATGTCATCAACGCCGTCTGGACCACACCAACGCTTTTCCTCCTTGTTCCTATTGAACACCCAAGGAACTTGTTTGCCTTCTTGCAATAGTTTGATTGCGGCAGGAACAACTGAAATGCCATCCTTGTTAGTGTAGGCACCTCTTGAGTTCACAAACGCTTCTACCCTCAAGGGCTTGTCTAGGTCAATATTTCTAAAGGCCTGCACCAACTGAAAGGTATCAGTGTATAGTTTGTTCTTAAAGACAGCTACTGCTCCATTGGGTTGCTGTAGGCCAACGTTGAAGTAAACGTCATCCCCAAAGTCGGAAACAAACGCACTTTCTATTAGCCCCTCTATGCCGCGTGCAGCCCAACCCCAAGTTGAACCCGATTTACCCTTGAAGTTCCACTGACGCTCTATCGCCCCGTGTGATGCAGGATTTTCAATATCCTTTGATGCTCTTGCGAAGAGGACGCCGTCCTGCTTCTTCTCGTAATACTTTGTGTCTGTCATTATTTTATTTTGGTTAAAATCCCATTACTTCGGGATAAGTCATTTGTTCTACGCTAAACCTTCTCGTCCTCTTGTCAAACCAAATGTCACGATAAATCGTAATGCCGTTGGCTCGCTGTTTGGGTACATAGAATTTTCCATCTGGAGCATCCTCCCACTTTTCCAAGTCTTCTCCAGACTCTATTTTCTTTTCCTTTTCTTTGTTACGCCAAAGCATAACCGCTGCATGACAAGCTGCACCAATACCTTGTCCCCCCAGAATATCCTCTAGTTCTGGAACGTGACCGCTACCAGCCTTTTTGGCATCGCAGTGGCAAATCATCAATATTGTTACGTCATGATCGACGCAAAACTTAGCCGCTTGCTTTGCTATCTTTTCTTGGCCGCTGTAATCATCCTTGTTGGATATGTGCATTAACGCATCAACCACGAAAAAGTCGCAACCATAACGCTTGTGGGCGTAAAGAAAGTCATCTTTAAGTGAGTTCCACGTTGTAGTGCTTCCTTCTTGTCCCTCAATAAACCAAGTGCTGCCAACAAAGTCCTTCATTTGATGCCTGAATGTTTCCATCGTGGGCCTTCTGCCTGAGTTCATCCACATCATGTTAAACAACATACTCTTTGCAGGAATCTCAAACGAAGCTATGCAAGCCTTTCTATGATTGTTCATAATCTCGTTTAAGGTACTTTGATACACCCACTGGCTTTTGCCGTGACCTGGGTAACCTCCCACAACGGTCAGCTCCCCGTGGCGATGACGGTACTTAAGCTCGGGCCAAAGAAATGGATTACTTTCCTCTTCGGTCTCGTGTCGATCAATCTCCATAGAGATGTCGAACTCCATGTCGTCTACCGAACGAAGTTGTTTGGGGTCGTATGTCGATGCACTCTCAAACAATTTGTCAACATCAACATTATGTTGGGCGACAAGCATTTCGTTAATGTCATTGAACTGAGCTGGTATCTCGATTCTCTTGCATCTAGTTATTCCTAGCCTTTTGGCCACCTCTCTACTTGCCTTTTCTCCAGCGGTATCATTGTCAAATGCCAAGTAAATATTCTCAAACCTTTCTAAGGCCTCAAAATCATTCTCTATCCATCCCAAGTTGGAGCAACCGCTAGGTACCGACAAACAAGGAACCGTTGCACCCAATTCATAGAAGGACATGGCGTCAATCTCGCCTTCGCAAATCGCAATGCTCCTTGTGTTTGCGTCACAAATGTTCCAGTTCCAAAGAGTAGAGTAAGCAGCGGTAGACCAAATGTCCTTTTTGTCCCTGTCTGTTTTGTTTATTCCAGTGCTCTTTATCATGACTAAGTCACCACTGGGATCGTAAAACTTAGCAGCCCAAAAGTTTTCGTTGTGTCGGCTATTGCGTTTATGAGTCCGAACTTCGTATTTCATCAATGTGGACTCTGAGAGCCCCCTGAAGGCGTTTAGGTACCTAAAGGTGTCTGTACCCCTGATTGCACCCAAATGATCCTGAGAGGGCTCCTGTGGCTTCTCAGACACCATTATGGGTTTAACGTCTACAATGCCACAAAGTTTCCTACACTCGTCGTGTGTCTCGGCCCAAGAGGAAAACTTGCGACTCATTAAGTTGAGAATGTTCGTGCATTCTCCGGTTGCATTATCCTTAGCCAAGTACACCCCGCCAGAACCGCGATACACTCCGGTTGAGCTACCCTCGGAACCATCTAGGTCCCCCATGCTGTAAGCAGCTCCACGCTTTTTAGCCAAAGGAAAATAATTCCTCATAACAAGCTCTATGTTGGACGATAATTCTCTGTTTAACTCTTCAGGAGTAGCCATTGTTTTTATTTGGTTTTATTTGGTTTTATTGTTAAGGGCAGATAATCGTTACTTTATCAGTGTTCTAGACAACTTCCACCCATTTTTATTAAACTTATCGGCCTCAAGGTAAGAGTCAAATAAATAAACATGAGAACATATGTAAGACTCTAAGTACATCCTTCTTCCACTTCTACCTTCTACCGTAAGAGAACAATCTGGAACCATGTACCCGTGGTCATAATGAGTGGGACCTTTTTTAATAACCTTTCCAACCAACCTTTGACTTCCTATCTCTGGGGCAAACGATGATATCTTTCCAATTATGTCACCCAATGGGTCGATGTCCCTGTTTTCTTTGTAAAACTCTTCTTGTTTCTTCATTTTAAATTAAATTATACTTCCAATCAAAAACGCTGTCAAGACAATAATAAAAAGAACTAAAACCACTTCACAAATTGATGCAATTCTTCTCTCTTTCTCAATCTCTCTCATTCGTTCTCTCCTTGTTTTCATGTTTATTTTGACGCTATCCTCAATAAATCTCTATTTAATTGTTCAGCGTTGTTAAATTTGTCAATTCGTTCTTTTTTATCAACAAAACTAATAACCTTCTTCATGTCCACACCAATAAAGTTTGGGTCAACGGACTCAATCTCTTTCTTTTTCCAGTCAGACTTCAAATGCACATCACACTTCCCGTGAATTTTCCTTTTTGCAGAGAGGAACCTAACTGCGTTTGCTCTAGTTCTGTGCGTAGATATTATTTTATAATCAGTCGCAACAATCCAATCCCATTTTTGTTTTATATTCATCATATCTTTACTTTAAAAATCTAAACAAAAAAGTCCAGTTTTTTCTCAAAACAACTTCAGCTTGTTTTCCAAAACAACTTCAGCATGTCCGGCGCGCGCTTTCCTCTGACACAAACAAAGAAAAAATCAGCGAGGACGCCTCACGCTCCCGCAGTGTTCGTCTGAAAAGTTGTGGGCTTCGCCCAGCGGTGACGGAGCACCTGCACTTTTCCCTCCGTCAGCCTCTAGAGACAATAATCAATTTGTTTGATAGATCGTCGGGACAAAGCCCTAGATCCAAATAAATTATTTTACCTAGAGCCATAATAGTACCACAACCCGTCCGAAAAAAAATTAAACCACCGACTGTTAGTTTTAGATGCGCAAGCGCAACAACAATAGGATCTTCACAAAACAAACTACCCGCTTAAAAGCTGAGGGCAGTGTTGTTTTGCTTGATTTGTCTGTGATTTATTTTTTTCTCTCCTCGCTGACCCTAAACCATATAGACTATTAGTTCTAATCTTGAGGGCACTAACGTGCAATCATATGAGCGAACGAATAGCAAGTCTCGATCCTCTCGCTAGCTTCAAGAGAAAATGCTAGTTTGTGTCGGTTTGTTTGCAAGCCTTCGGTAAAAAGTGGTAAATGCAGTCGATCTGTTGTTGCATTATACAACTTTTTACAAAAAACCGCCAAAACAATCATGTGGTGCCCCATGATTTTGGGAGGGCATTTGATCTTGAAGTCTCTATGTCCCAGGGTACCCTTGTGGTTACTATTATTTTGAGATATATGACGATTAAGTTATATATAAAATGTAATAATATGATAATAAAAACAAACATAAACAACTGCAAGATTACGGTCGAAGCAGACTACATCCCTGGGCAAACTGGGGACCTAGAGACAGAATGGATAGATGAAGATCTGGACATTCGGTCAATAGACATAACGGCAAACGGTGAGCAAATCGCCGAAATGTTGTATCAATACGCACCGGATCTAGTTGATCTGATCTGGGCAAAATCAATAGAAAAAATCAAAACCAAAAAATAAATGTACATACCAACACCCAGCGTAGACGATCCAGTAGAGATCGAAACACCATTGAACTACAACCTAGTGTTCTTCCAAGGAGAAGGACAAGAGTGTCACATACACCCAACAATCGGGGCCAACCTCCCAATACACAACCTCCTGTTGCGAGACTACACACAAGACTCAGCAACTGCAAGAGAGATAATACACGAAATATCCCTAGAGGAGTTGGAAAAACAACCGGGTCTACTGGCATCCGCAATCATAAAAAATGACTGGAGGATGAATCACTCTAGACTCGGAAGGATTATTCGCACGTACAACAACGACGATTTGATCCACAAATGGAACATCGGCAAGTTCGTGTGGGACGAAGGCAACACACTCGAAGAGATAGAAAACATCTTAGTAGAGTCATTGTTCAACCCAATAAAATATCCAACATGGAAATGTGCAAACTGGAGAAACATTGTCCACAAAAACGAGGACATAGTGATTGCACACGTAAACAACACGCAAATCAGCGCCTACGGATGGAGGATAACACACATCGACCATACAGTGTACAACGAGTATAAGGACCTGCACCTACTAGCAACAGACTGCAAGTGGGTCGAAGAGCTACAAGAGTACGACCTAAAAGGCAGCTTGGAGTGGTCAGAATCTCTGAACCAGTGGATAAATCCAATGCGAACAGAGGAATACAAATTCGCCACTGACATTGAGGAGTGGCTTCACGCAGACGAATGCTTCTACTGTGAATTCACAGACGAATACCGATCTGTACCAACAGAAAACAGGGTCCTGGCATACCACTCCAGCACACACAAAGAAATCAAGGAACCCGCAGGAGCCAAGTGGACCATTGGATTCGAAATAGAAAAAGAATTCGTATATAACGAGGACACTGGACAAACGGTAAGAAGCGAGGGTGATGAAATAGAAGATCAACCATTCTTCTGGAAGTGGGAAACCGATTCGTCTTGCGGAATCGAAGGCGTGTCGAACGCTTACGATCTGTTTCAATCAAAAGACATCAGACAGGACATAAGAATGTCAGACTATATCGACGCCCCAGTAGAAACAACAAGAGCTGGAGGTCACGTATCAGTAAGGTGCAATGAGTACACACGCTCATTTGGTCTAGCTGAAATAAGACCATACGCAGGTCTAATATATGCCCTATGGCGGTTCCGCCTAAGGTCAGAGTATTGTTCCAAAAACAAAAAACTCGACGAAGCAGCATACCAAGACAGATATGACGTCATCAGAGTTAGAGGCAGAAACTTCTTGGAGTTCAGACTACCATCCAGGGTCAAAAGCAAAAAACAGTTGATCTGGCGATACAAACTCTTTCACTGTACAATACGTGCAATGAAGGAGTCCAGGTCATTCGACGACTACCTTAGAAACACATCTTCGCTACTTGACGAGGTCTACGGACTAGAGAAAAAGGACAAGATCCTAGCACTAGCCAAATCCTTCGAAAACTACCTAAACAATGGAGTAATAAGCTCCGACATCTCAGAGTTCATCTAATCATACCATGTGCATCATAATACATAAAGAACGCGCAAAGACGCGAATACCAGAGCTAATCATCGACAACGCCGAGCAAATCAATCCAGATGGATTCGGTATTGTCTTCCTTGACGACGGAGAGTTGGTCAAGACCACAGACTACGACAAAGCACGAAAGCTAATGGCAATGAAACGACCATACCTAGCACACTACCGCTTCGCCACTGTAGGCAAGGTCAACAAAGCCAACTGTCACCCGTTCCCAATACCTAATTCGGACGACGTACTATTCTCTAATGGTACAGTTCCACTAGGATCAAAGAACAAGACAGACACAGAGTGCGTAGCAGAGCTCCTTGAGGGTGAATGCCCAGAGGTTGTAGAAAAGATACTGTCCATGACAGAGACTAGATTCGCAATCGTAAACAGGAGTGTTTCGCAAAAGCCATCAGTCAAACGCTACGGCACTTGGCACAAGAAAGAAGGCGTGTGGTACTCCAAGTCCAACTGCTTTGCAAAGCAAACGCCAACAGGCTACCTGTGGAATGGGACGTCAAAGTCGTACACAAGCAAGAGTCTAGAGGATGACTATGACGAGTTCGAGTGGGATGCCTACTCAAATCATTACGCCTACAGAACAACTGAACCATTCCCAGCATTCGGATGGAACGGCAATCACAAGGTTGCAGTCTACGGCACACTCAAAGCAAGTCACAACAATCACAGGCTATTGGGAGACTCAGATTTCATCGGATCAGGATTCACCAACGAAGAATACAAGATGGAAGTAATGGGATGCCCAATGGTCTTCAAGGACCAAAACATCAAGGGATCACAGATCGCGGTAGAGATCTACGAAGCAAACAGTCCATCAGTCAGAGAAGCAATAGACTCTCTCGAAGGACATCCATACACATACAGACGCGAGATCATCGACTGTATAGACCTAGAAGGCAACACACACTCTTGTTGGCTGTACTTTGGTTACTCAGTAAAACCATCAGAGTATGCCCAACACTTCGCAGAATACAGAAAGGAGACATACGACATGGAAACATATGACATACAGGGATAAGGATCTGGCAGTTCATCGAAGAAGGTATCATCACCATACTTCTGCTGTTGATAACGCTAGTTAGCTTAGCTTCGATCATACTCTCAGGATAACACAGGGCAGCCACATCCAGTCAAGTATTGGGTGTGGTTGCCTTTTTTTTGTTGGTGACAAACAAACCCTATAATTCGAGGGAATCCATATCCGTAACAAAACAAATAGTAATACTCAGGATGTCATACAAAGCACACAGTTATTTGCAGTGTTTCTTAACACGAACGTTTGAAAAGCACGTTTGGTTACAATTATTTTCATCTTTTTTTATGTGCATGACAAACAACGGGTTAAACAGCGTAACCGATGGTTACATTCATGGAGGCAAGAAAGAACGATCTCTCTCTCTCTCTCAACTTCTCTAATCTTATCACGTCATTCAAGGTAGTATCGCTACGCGATCTCCACCCTGACTTGCCGTGACCGATGAGTTCAGTTGAGTAGACACGATGTCAGGCTCAGTAACAGTAAATACTAAGAAATATGAATAACGATACACATACAGAAGAACGCAGACAGTGGGTACGCGACCAACAAGATATGATAAGCCCAACCCCCATAGGTTACGAAAACCTAGCTAAGGACATGATGGGGCACCAGATAGCAGAGGAATACCACCAGCTCTGTTTCGATAGGGACCACGCAGAGGCATTGCGTAAGAACGAGACCTGGGACACACTCCAGTCTATACTCGACGATGACAGTGTGACCCAAGCACAAAACATCATAGCCAAGCTCAGGCGTAACTGGATAGTAGAAGCTCTCACACGAGAGTAACACGGGCTTCGGCCTTTTTAAACAGAGCTCGCCATACTCGCAAGCGTTGAGGGACCTTCCTATCCTCGGTGCCTCGCGGCACTGTCGGTCGTTGCAGTGGATGCTCGCCATGCTCGCGTAGTCCTCCCTTTGGTCGGGTTGGCCTCGCTGCGCTCGGCCCAAAACAGAGCAGCCGATGACTGCATAGGGGGGGAGGGGGTCAAAACTTTTTCCGACTTGGGTCAAAAAATTCATTAACTCTCTATTTTAAAAATAATTTACTCATGGGCCATGCTATGTTCTTATTTAGAATAATTCTAATTATTGTCTTGACAGCAATAATGTGCTGTTATTTGTCTTCATATATGAGCTTACTTCAAATTATAGCTATTTTAATTGCGGTAGAAACCGGTGGACATCCTGATCCTGTAAATGCTGTAGGGGATGGCGGGGAAGCTTTGGGTATTTTGCAAATGCACAAGGGATATGTTGTTGACGCCGCAAAACACGCTAATGCTGATTGGGATCACGTTGATGCACTAAACCCGCTAAAGGCGACAGATATTTTTTTAGCATACATGAATCGGTATGCTAAGATAGAGTGCAAACCCAACAATATGAGTTATGAAGAATTTGTTTCGAGGATTCACCACGGTGGCCCGCTGGGCTACACAAAGAAATCAACAATTTCATATTGGGAAAAATGCAAAAAACTGCATGAACAACACCGTATTTAAACCTAAAGAACCTTTTTACACGGACATAAAAGAGTATGAAAGTAGATTTAGGGGGGGAAAATTAGATTCGACGAAAGTAGGTGTCACAGTGTCACCTGTCACAGAGTCACCACCTTCGGACGTGGGTGCAACTCCCACTTCCTCCACCATTGAAACCCAACCCTTTAAAAGCCCTCCTATCCGCCACGACATAAGGCGTATAATTGTTTAATATGTCAGAAGGTAAAGATTTAGAATTAGATTTGTACTCAGACATAAGGGCTAGGGTCATTGAAAAAAAACACTCAAAGGAAATGAGTGAATTTTTTGCAAGGAGCGACATGACAATGTCGAATCCTGATCGGGTTACTGAAATTTTGTTTTTGTGGAGCCAAGGCTGGAGTCAAACAAAGATTTGCAAAAAGCTCAAGGCAGATCCCTACAGCGTAAGCACAATAATTGTAGAGTATGCTGATTTTGTTGGAAACTGGCGTGAGCTAGGCGGAAAGTTGGCTGCTAGGGTTTACCTAAGGTTTGCTGATTTAGAAAATCAATTAATAGACAAGGTTTCCGCCAAGCTAGAAAGCGGGGACTTGCAAGTTGGCTTTAAAGACTTAAAGGAGCTAAGCATAGCCAAAGCAAACGCAAGTAGAGAAGCATTAACTGCTCGTGGTGAAGCAAGTAACATAAATGAAGAAAGGGTAGTGTATACCCAAGAAGATTATGAAAAAGCTGCAAAGGATGCGGAAGAAAAGTTAAAACAAATGAAAAAAGCTAAAGTAGAGGAGGTAACAGATGTATAGATTTGCTGATGAAGACGAAGACTCAAATAAAAAAATACATGAGGGTTTAATTCCTATTCTTGAAGAATTGTCAAAGTTACATTTTGAAGAATCTTGGGTTATTGCTGTTAATAATGGAGAGCTAATGATTGTTGGTTCGTCTCCAGAGCGATTGTTTGATGCGTTTTACGCTGCTCTTGAAGACCTAGGAGGTTAATGAATTTAAAGTTTACCAAGCACCCAATGCTAAGGAGTCCAACTGATGAAGAAATAATTTTTCTTGGTCAGACTGATTCTGCTGCTTTGAAGGCTTTGCACGAGGCCCACGAAGGGAGGATAGCTAGTGCTAACCGTGATCCATTGCGTTTTGGTTTTGGGCTAGAAGGTTGGGAAAGGATGCGTTGGGGTTTAGCAAATTATGGGGAATGTTTAACGCTTGGGGGAAATCGTAGCGGAAAAACAACCGGCTGTGCCAAAATGGTTATGGAAGCAGCGACTGAAAGCACGGATGGGCACATCGTATGTTTTAGTCAAAATGCTGATACTAGCGTAAAAATTCAACAGGCTGCGGTTTGGGAAATGATGCCCAAAGAGTTTAAGAAAAAAACCAAGGGGATTGAGGGTTACATTAACTTTTCAATGAAGAACGGTTTTACTGGTAGTAGTTTTATTTATCCAGATACCAGGACTAGAGTTGACTTTAAGACTTACACTCAGTTTTCAAACAACCAAACAATTGTAGAAGGTTTTCAGTTTGGTTTTAAAAACCCTAAGGGTCTTAACATAGGCGTTTGGTTAGATGAGTATTTAGGTGATTCTACATTGGTTGATACATTGCGTTTTAGGCTAGCTACCAGAGACAGCAAAATGATTATTGGCTTTACGCCAATTGACGGGTATACCCCGTTTATTTCTGATTATTTAAAAGGGGCTCAAACCCTTGAAACAAAGCCTGCCAAGTTATTAGACGACAGGGAGCTACCCGTTAAACAGTACAGTCCAAACAGAGACGCTGCGGTAACGTATTTGCATTCAATCGAAAACCCTTTTGGGGGCTACCCTAGACTGGCAAAAGATTTAGCAAATCGTCCAGAAGAAGAAATATTGGTTAGAGCCTATGGAATGCCCGTTAGGTCTATGACAACCTTGTTGCCTTTGTTTAGCCCTGAAGTAAATGTACTATCGGACAAAACTAATAAATATGGGATGAAGTTCCCAGATATTAGTAACAATAAAAACTTTACTCATTACCAAGTGGTTGACCCCGCCGGTGCTAGAAACTACACAGCCATATGGGCTAGCGTTGACAAGTCAGGAAACGTTTACATTGGGCGAGAGTGGCCAGACAGGGACACCTACGGCGAGTGGGCGGTGTTTGGTGACCCTAAATGGAAAGTTGGCCCAGCTGCCAAGAAAGAAGGCTACGACGTAAAGGGTTATGTCGATTTATTTAACGAAATCGAAGAGGAAATGGGGATCGAAGTTTTTGAAAGAATAGGAGATTGTCGTTATTTTGCTAGGGAAAACGAAAACAACGACGATTTGTTTACTTCGTTTGATGAAGAAGGAATGATCTTTTACCCAAGTGATGGCCGAAGCGAAGAAATTGGGATTACGGCTTTAGACGAATGGTTTAGCTACAACCCTAATGTTGAAATTGATAAAGCCAATAGGCCTAGATGTTTTATTCACGAAAGTTGCGGCAACTTAATTGATTCTTTGGTCCATTATGGTGCTATGGGTAGAGGCGACGAGGCTTTAAAGGACTTCTTTGATTTAATTCGTTATTTGCGAATGGCGAACGGAGGAGAAGGCCCAGATCACGTAACAAATAAAAGTTTAGAAACAATTAAAATGAAAGCAGGAGGATATTGAGTGAAAATTAGATTAACTGAAATTGCAAAAAAATTAAACATATCATTTGAAGAGGCAATGAAGCTAAAAGAGGAAAAGCTCTGTAGCGACATGGCTAAAGGAAAGGGTAAAAACACTTGGATCGACGAAGAAGGACAAGCAATACTGATTGACTCTATGGATGTCCCTGAGGCGGTTCCAAAGCATCATAGAGGAGTTGTCCACAGTCATTGCCGCAACCCTAATTATATGTATGTAATAATACCTAATCCTGCTAGAAAAGTTGCTACTGCGGTCCCAAGAAAATTTTACAATAAAATGAGGGGTAAAAAAGTAACAATAGAAGAAATAAAAGATGTCAATGGATCAAGCTTTAGATACGTCCCCTCAGGCAGATATAACCAATAACAAAATTTGGATTCAAGAACAAATAGATAGATTTGTTGCTTGGGAAATATTTATTAGAATAGCAAAGGGAAAAGAAATGCTTCCTATGGCTCCTCTTGATTTGTGTGATAGAATAGGCGTTAACAAGGAGTATGTGTATGACCTCATACAGCAAATCAAACAAAGAAAAAAAATAGATGCACAATGATTCATTAACATACGTTGGGGAAAAACCCGACATTGGGGCTCTAGCAAAGGCCTACGATCAATCTACGCTAGAGCTAGAGTCCTATTTCCAATTATGCCGCAACGCATACGATGATAGGCGAAATTGGTGGCCAGGAAAATCTAGGGATTTAAGAAAGCATGGAGCAGACGCCTTTCCTTGGGAAGGGGCTAGCGACATGGAAAGCCATGTAATTGACGAGAGAATTACTAGATTGGTTAGTATGTTTATGAGTGCCTTACAGGCCTCAAACATAGTTGCGTTTCCTACCGAAGTTAATGATATTGGAAAATCAAAGATTGTTTCTAATTTTTTAAAATGGATGGTTAGCAGCGGGTATATCCCTCGTTTCATGAAAGAAATGGAGCTAGGTGCTAATTACTTGTTGGAGCGAGGAATACTTATAACCTATGTTGGCTGGAGGAGAGAAGATCGAAGTTTTTTACAACGTCTTGGTCTTGACGAAATAACACGCCTAAACCCACAGCTAGGACAACAAATTGCTAATGGGTCCGACGAAGCAGCTATAGCTTTATTGCAACAAGCATTTTCAGACGTAAGCGAAAAAAGGGCTCGAAAGGCAATGAAAAGCCTAAGAGATACCGGATTTGCAGAACTTCCTATTGTTCGACGGCAAGTTGACGCTCCAGATGTTAAAACATTAGCACCAGACGGCGATTGGGTTTTTCCAGCGTATGTAACAGATCCTCAACGTGCCCCTTATGGGTTTTACCGCACTTATCTGTCAGCTCAAGACCTTAGGCTTAAGGTTAAAACTGATGGCTGGGACGAAGACTTTGTAGATTATGTAATAGAAAAATATAGTGGGGTAAACATTGACTCCATAGAAAGGGAGCAAGAGGGTCGTCGAACAATTTCTTTAACAGACATGAACTATGAAGCTGAAGAGCTAGTAGAAATTGTTTATGGCTATCAACGCCTTATTGATCCAGATGATGGATCTGAAGGTATTTATTGCACTGTATTTCACAGAGAGTTTAGCGGAGACGAGAGTGCTCCTGGATATGCAAAATTTGAACTTTTAAATGGTTACGAAAATTATCCAGTCGTAGTATCTAAACTGTCTGAAGACAGTAAAAGGTTGTACGACACTTTAACAATTCCTGATTTGCTTAGGGGGATTCAAAATCAAATAAAAATTGAAAGAGACTCTAGAATTGATCGCAACTCTCTAGCCACTCTTCCGCCGTTAATTCATCCAGTAGGGCAAGCACCTACGGACTGGGGACCAGGACGTAAGGTGGCTAGAAGGCGACCAGGTGACATTGAGTTTGGTCCAGTACCAAGGTTTGACAATGGCTCACTAGAAATGGAAAACACCATGATGCAGCAAGCTGACAGATTAGTTGGCTTAGACGAAGCATCTAGTTCTTCTCAAATCAGAAGACAGTTTTTAGTAAACAAATTTTTGCAACATGCAGGAGAAGTAATGGCGTTGTGTTATCGTTGTTTTCAAAGATTTGGACCAGACAAAATATTTTTTCAAGCTACTGGAATTCCAGACCCTCAATCTTTTGAAAAAGGAGATCCTGACGAAAATTACGACGTAACCATTAGCTACGACGTAATGAATTCAGATGCAGAAGCCCAAGAAAAAAAGCTAGAAAGATTAGTTTCTTTGGTGTCACTTGATCGAAACGGTAGGATTAATATGGATAAGCTTCTTGGTGTAATTGCCAATAGCATTGATCCAGTTTTGTCTGACTCGGTTATGGAGCCAGCTCAACAATCTCAAGAAAAACTTCTAAAAAATATTACTGATGATTTATCGAAAATTTATGCAGGCATTGAAGTGCCAGCACGTCCTAATGGTGCTCAAGCAGCTATGCAAATTATCCAGCAATACGCATCTCAGGAAGATGTTGCTCAACGTTTACAGCAAGATCAAAAGTTTGCTGAAAGGCTTCAAAAATATGCTGGTCAATATCAGTTTGCGATGCAGCAAGCTCAAAATGCCCAAATAGGAAAAATTGGTACTCCTCCAGCTACAATGGGTGGAGCCCAAACCCAAGGAATGCGATAATGCTTGCTGACAAAGAAATAGAAATACTGGGCCATAACGAACACTTTGCCCTGTATCTGAATCAATTAAATTTGATTAAAGAAGATTGCATACAAGAAATGCGTAATTCCGGAACTGAAAGACTTCAGCAAATTAGTGGTCAAATTATAGCAATAGATGATGCTCTAGACCTAGGAAACTGGGAATCAGTAAGATTTCGCTGGAAAGAAATACTTCAATAAAAACATGTGCTATACTTCAACTCAGCCGTCGCTCGGCGTAAATGAGTGGAGTAATTATGTCAGAAGAAATCATCGAAGCCCCAGCAGAGGCTGAACCAAATCTTGCGGAAAAAACTAATATATCAGCAGAGGATTTTGCAATCCAACGCTTGGAACAATCTCGGGTAGATTCAGAAGTCGTAGAACCGGCGGAAGAGGAAGAGTCTGAGGAAATTCCAGAATCAGGTGAAGAGGCTCCCGCAGCTGAAACACCAGATGTTCTTTCACAGTTCAACTTGGATGAAATGTCCGAGGACGAAATCAAGGAGTTATCTAAGGCACTTGGTAGCAGAGCAGTAGACCGTTTTGGCGAACTGACTAAGCGAGCCAAGGGAGCTGAAGAGCGACTTGCACAATTAGAGGATTCCCTTAAGAATAATCCGTTAAGTCCCAAAGAGGATGTTAAAAACAATCCTTTTAGCGACATCAACGATATTAATACATTACAGGAAAAGGCAAATGAGATAAATGAAGTTATCGAGTGGGCCGAAGACATCCTTTTTGAGTCCGACGACTATGGACCCAATGCAGAAGTAGCAGAGGTAGAAGGCAAAAGCATGACAAAGGCTGAGGTTCGCTCGGCTTTAAAAAATGCTCGCAAGTCTAGAGATTCATTTCTTCCTAGCCAATTAAAAAAAATTCAAACGCTAGAACATGCGTCTAAAGTTAAATCAGACTTTGGTCGCAAAGCAATTGAAGAGTTTGATTGGCTTAAAGATGGAGGTGATGAAACAATGAGAAAGCGTTTTATGGAAATTGCTGGGCACCCAGATCTTCAAAAGTTTTATAAAAGCTCACCAAAGATCGGCGCTCGAATGCCATACATTCTAGCTCATGCCGCAGACAGCATGTACAATAGGAAGGTAATAAAAGATCCTGTTAAAAAAGCAAAGATCAATCCTCCTAGTCCACTAACCACTTTAGCCAAGTCTGAAAAACAAGAGAGCAGATCCTCTAAGGCCATAAAAGACCTAGGAGCGAGATTCAAATCTAGCGGAACTAATGATGATTTTATTCAAATGAGAACCAAACAGCTAGCATCAAGGCTAGCATAACTTAAACTTAGCTAAACAATATAATGGCTTTTTCACCAACATACGATACAACAAACCCAGGAGCGGCGGTTTCTAATCGTGAGGACCTATCAGATATTTTGACTATCTTGGCCCCCGAAGAAACTCCAGTCCTTTCGTCTGCTTCTAAATCGCAGGCAAACGCAACATTTGTAGAATGGACCGTTGATTCACTCGACGCTCCTAGCACGGCAGGAACCGCTGAAGGTGCTGACGTTACTGCATTTTCGGATAAATTTAGTGGTCGTGCTCGCCTCGGCAACTACGTTCAGAAGTTTCGCAGAGACTACATGGTCTCAGATCTTCAAGACGCAGTTGAATCCGTAGGTCCAGCAAAGACTGCTCAAGCAGAAGCAAAGGCACTTCGAGAGCTTAAGAGAGACATCGAAGCTACTATTTGCTCTACTAATGACCGCAGTGCCGAAGATGGTGCTGGAACAGTTTACAAGCTTCGTGGCTTGGGTGACTGGATTGATTCTTCTGGACCGTCTGACGTTCCAGCTGATTTCCGCACTCCTGCGGCTTCCATTCACGCTGCTGGAACGTTTACTGAAACGGTACTTAACAACCTCATTACTTCCATTTACCGCGTAAATGGTGGATCAAACAACTTGACGCTAGTTGCCGATACGGCTCTACGTCGTGTTATTAGCGATTTTGCTCGCCTTGATCCAGATGGTGATGCTGCCGGAACTTCTATCCGCAACGTAAACTACAGCGGCGAATCTGCCCAGATTAAACTCAGTGTTGAGCTTTATCAGTCAGATCACGGAGTTGTTTCGATTGTAAACATGAATCCTGATTGTGCTCCTGATACGACCAACAAGGATACTGGATACTTGATGCAACCCGAGTACATGTCCGTTGCAGAGCTTATTCCAACTGGTTCTACTCGCTTGCCAAATCTTGGCGGTGGTGAACGCGGAATAGTTGACGCAACCCTCACTCTTTGCGTAAAGCACCCAGGTGCTTTTGGCAAAATTACAGCTCTAAGCTAAAACATAGGAGATAATATATTATGGCTATTCCTACAGTAAATGAAGCTAATGGTGATTTCACTCATTACGCAACCATCACCTACAATGATCTCCAAAAGAGCGGATTTTTGTCCACTATTGGAGCTGCAAACCAAGTAAAACTTGCTACCATCCCCGCTGGAGGTGGAGTAGTTTACGCTGTTGCTTATGAGGCAGAAGCATTTACGGGTGCTACTGACATCACTCTTGATGTCGGAACAACCGCTGGCGATCCAGATGAATTCATCAATGCACTTGATGTAGACGGCATGTCTGCTCCAGTTGCAAACACAGGTGAATCTTTTGTTCAGTCTGCTGGAAACACCACCATTGCTGGTGGCGCACTTCCAATAAGTCTTGTTCAGTCAGATACTGATATCATTGCAGAAATCAATGGAACTCACGCTAGCCTCACGGCTGGCAAGCTTTTCATTGGTCTGAAGATATTAGATCCCAGCAAGTTTGTGTAAGTTTATCAAACCATTAATTCAAGGGGAGGTTGGCCGATGCTGGCCTCCCCTTTCTTATTATGAATATTATTAAATGCCAAGGATTAAACTGCGACGTCAAGTTATCTTGCAGTAGATATTACCCCCTAGGGGTATCCGATGCAGAAGAAAAATCGTTTATTTTTTTAGCAAAAAATCTTCATAGGTTTTTTAAAAGTTGTTTGTTTTTAAAAAAGAAATGAATATTATTACATCAGTACCTAAGTATAGTGACGGTGAGGTTAATCGTGCATTTATGCGTGAGATTAAAAACGGATTTAAACTAGAACGTGAAACCGAAGACGCTAGAGAAGCTGCTGTTGCTAAAGAAGCAAAGGGAAACGTAGGAGTTGAGCATCCTGTTTTGGGTCGCCCAATTGCTAGCTTTGACTCTAGAACATTTTTTCGGTTAATACAAAAATACGGGCACGAAGAAGTACACAGTACGGAGTTTTTAAAAGATTACCAAAAAAGATTTCCGCATCTTTCTCCTAATGCAATTTAAGACTAATAAATCTTTATACGATTTAATTTCTGCGCTAGCAGGAACAGACAATTTTACATCTACTGAGCGTGATTTTTTGCTTAGTATGGCTAATCGTAGATTTTACGAAGCATATCAAACATCAGATATTTGGCCTAGGTACATGGCGGTTGGTGAACCTCGAACTATAACCTCTAGTGTAATTTCTTATACAGAGGACAGTCGGTGGGTGTTTAACGCTGGTACAACTGCAATAAATGGACTTTATGTGGCAAATGGCACGCAAGCATCGGCTAGAGCCTACACTTTGTACGATACTGACGGAACTACTGCTTTATACAGCATAATTTATAATTCAGGCACTACTTGGAACATAATTGCTGGGGCTCCTAGCTCTGGGGGTGCAGTGCAATACGCAAACGCTGATTCAGGCAACACTGCTACTGCGGCATCTCCCACAATATCCGAGACTGGGTGGACAGTTTCTAATGGAACTTCCCCTGCTCCTAGCGTAAGAGACCTAGGGGAAATAGCTCATTTCACTAGGATTCACAGACTTCAACCATTTCTTCGAAACTCAACAATAGAATTTGATTTTTTTGCAGATGCAGACGGTGCTCATGTTGAAAACTTAGTTCCCACAGATACTACTACTGTATATGTGACATATAAAAAACTTTTAACCGAGTTAACTACGTTAGATTATGACGGATCTTTGGGAACTAATCTTGTTCCAATTGAGTTTTTTTATTTTATGGGACATGCTACATATGCAGATTTTTTGAGAATGGATGGGCAATTAGAAAAAGCCATGACAGAAGAAAAAATAGCTAAATCTTACTTAGATACAGAATTAGAAAAAGCCGAGTCGGTAGCAAACATTAACGCACTTAACACAAGAATTAACACACATCTAAACAGACAGTCACGATAAATGAACTCAAGAACATCCAACTTATACATTGGGAACGTAAACCCTAATGGATCTCCACAAAACCTATCAGCAGCAAACTCGGGATCAGGAGTTGCTTTTTCTGCTTTTCACATTGACACTGATTATGTAGTAATTGATGTCCAAGACAACAATGTAATTGTTACATTTGATGGGTCAGCTCCTGGAGCAAGCAATGGTCATTTGCTTGTAAAAGAACAAGGACTTATTGTACTAAGTAAGAACGCCGCTAAAGGAGCCAAGTTTCTTGGATCTGGTGGAGCTTCAGTAATTCAAAGCACCGAGTTCGTAGATTAGTCCTGATGAGAAACGTAGGACTTAAAAATATTCTTGAGTTCTTACGGGCGGGTCGCGTAGGAGCTAGGATAGGCACAACTGGGCCAACAGCATTTGAGAACTATACTGTTAATAATGGTGCTGGTGGCTTTCAAAACTACACTGTTTCTGATGGCTCTGGGGGACACTTAATATTTAAAGTTAGGCAATCATAATGTCATACGAATCAAATTTTCAGGGGACAGAGGTAGATCAGGCAATAACTGATGTACAAACTATGCCAAACTTTAAGGCTGAGGCAGCAAACTACGCTGCTTTGCCTGGTAGTCCATCTACTGGTGATGTTGTGTTGGTTCGGACTGCAAGTACTGGGTACGATGCAGGTCTTTATCGTTACAG
>Ga0181406_1000067_pt1 | contig 35258 bp, 50 predicted proteins | sample 29SPOviralmetaG_FD_130135 | JGI IMG/M metagenome (GOLD analysis project Ga0181406, IMG submission 130135) | Marine viral communities from the oligotrophic San Pedro Time Series (SPOT) site, San Pedro Channel, CA, USA - 29 SPOT_SRF_2011-12-20 | ecosystem: Environmental > Aquatic > Marine > Strait... | reverse complement strand
GTAAATTCCGCTTCTTTGTTAAAAAAGTCCTTTACTAGGACATCAAGTGGCGAGAATACTCGCTGATCAAATAGGTCTAATTTATGTACCATTGTTTATAAGTTTTGTGGCCCCTAAGGTGCCGGGTTAATTGTTTTGATTGTCAAACGATCAATCAGTCGCATATACATATTATTACTTCTTCAAAATATACCAAGGTGGTATATCTTTTTTCTTTTTAGGTAATGTTTTAAATGTCTGTATGTTAGGGTATTTATAACCATCTCTAGCTAATACACTTACAGTTTTATTTGCCTTATCTATTTCATATATCTCACCAGTTGCGGGTATGCCAAAGCATAAAAAATCAATTGTATCTCCTATTTTCATGCTTTAAATATACAAATAAGATTATTATTTCCAAAGAACCTGAATCAACACAATCGCAAATGCTAATCCTAACGTTACAGCGGTTTTAGGAGTGATCGCTTGGTTTAAATGAAACCAAGTTAAAAAAGAAAACGCAATCATTCCCATTGAAAACCCAATCAGGCGTTGAGGCCACAATTCACCATTAAAAGCCATTACTAGATCTCGGGTAGCTATAATGTAAACATAACTAATAGGTATCCCCAATAATGACATTATTAATGGGTGTTTTTTCATCCATTCACTTAAAAACTGTCCATTAATTTGGTACCAAACTAATACTTGCCCAAGCAAAAATAATAATGTACCTGTAATTAATTTAGTTATATTACTCATCTAACTTCTTATTTGCAATTTTTTCATCGCTAAATCGTTCTGTATTGCTTTCAATAATACGACTTGCTACTAACATACTCTCGGCATTAAGCCAAGCTTTAAATACCGTGTCTGAGTGGTTGATTTCTTTAATTAAATTCAACTCCTCAAGGCCAGATCCTCGCTTAACAGCTTTATGCATTTCTTTATTACATATGTCTATGCCGTTTTGAGCGACATAGAATTTCCCCCTGCTGTCTGCTAGTGTTACAGCTTTAGGAAAACGTTTTAGAACGTTCTTTTTTGCTTGTTGAAACCTTTCTTTTTTATCCATAACTTATTTGTATATATCATTTAATAGTCGTAATCATCCTCATCGCCACGATCAGGCCTTACGTTTTTTTTCTTTTTACTCTCTCGTTTCCATTTATCATATTGATAATCATCGTCTAAAAAGTCATCCTCATAGTCCTTAAAGGACTTGTTGCCGAATTTTACATCTTTTAATTTACCCATGCTTTCTGAACTTTGTGCCAGTAGTGCTCTGTTGATTGTTTTTTGTATCCGCGTGGTCCGCCATTCCAGTTTCGAGCAATAACTTCACTGCTTGAATTTCTGTGGTGGTGGAGACACCAAATGTAAAACATTTCTTTCGATAACCCACAATCCCATCGGTCTTCTTTAGTAAATCGTTTATCTTCATTTTGCTTGCGCAATATACGGTTTACTTCTCGTAGCATAATGGGTCGTATTTGTAGGCAACCACAAGCTTTTTCTTTTTTATTAAATGCTTTAGGGTTACCAGCGGATTCAACTAAAATTAAAGCGTCTACTAGCGTTTTTTTGGTTTTAAGTTGTTTGGTTGGTTCTATTGTTTGTATATCCGTCTGTATATACGGAGTAAGTGGTTGGGGCGTGTGTGGTAAGCTTTTTTCTTGCTTTGGCATTGCTATTAACCCTATTAGTAAAACTATGTGTTTCATATTGTATCTATAAATTCATCACCATCATCTCCGTCCCATAGACCGAGTTCTTTAAGATGTTGAATATGTGAATCGTCTAAATCCCAATTAGGCTCATCGTCCTTATTATTGGTATTTTTATTTATTTGGTAGTCTTCCATTTGTTTGAGTTGGTTATCACTCCAAATGTTGCCTACGTTTAGGAAATAGCAATTGTAGCATAGAAATTCTAAATTGTCACGTTTCCAGTTTTTCTTATTATTGTCTTGAAAGTTAAGTACAAGTGGTACTTTATAATCTACCACCCGTCTTTCTTGGAACCCACAACTATTACAACACTCTACTAAAAACCCTTCTTGAATTAAACGTGATTTAAGTATATCAACGGTATAGTGTGATACATCTACCCTACCTTCAAGTACATCTTCAAGTGGTGCCTTAATATTTTTCTTAGGTTTACCATAACCACCTAAATGTTTTTTAATACCCTTACCTTGGCGATTTAAGTGTTTATCAAATAGTGTTTTACCCGTTTCATTATCATTAAATGTAAGTGCATAACGCTTGTAAACATTATATGAAACACCTAAATAACGAGCGGCTGCCCTATTACTTAATGTGTGTTTTTGGGCTCTTAAAACGTCGTCCTTTGTAAGGATTATTTTATTCATTTTAACGATTGAATTAGGTCCCAAAGTTCCTCAGGTGTATCTGAGGGGATTATATCACCATTTTCTGTGTTATTAAGTTGTAATATTGATTCGTCACCTGTATTCCACTTATCGTATAACCACCAATGGAGTATTTGTAGTTGGTTTTTATTAAATTGGAGTTCTAATAATGCTTCGATTGATTGAACAAAAGGTTCTTCAAAATTAACAAAATCAACTGCATGTTCCATTTTAAGCATTAGGGCTCTATCATTAGCGTATTTATAGTTTTGAATAAATCTAGTAAATGCTTCTTTTTTAACTAAACCTTTTACAGGACGTTCTTTAGTTATGTTGCCCTTAATTTTAAGAATATCTTTAAGGTCTTGTCTTATTTGATCACTTGCCATTTGTGGGTTGTTCATAAACTGAGAATAATTCTACTAATTGGTCGGGCCTTAATTGTTTAATTGTGGCAAACATATGTACTGCTTCAGATAAAGAATGTGCTACTACTTTATGTATTCTTTCTCCCCTAACCCCTTCTTGAGTTTTTGTTTCTAAAACGAATGTTTGTTTATTCATTATACTTGGTTTATAAGATTTAACGTACGGGAACATAATTCATACTCTTCTTGTTGTTCATAATAATTTAGAACAGTTTCAAGGTTAGTTTTAAATGATTCCCTTAGTATTTCTACATCTTTAACACTTTTACCATCTTCTACCCTAGCCATAATAAATTTATCTTTATCTTTATTAAGACTTTGTTCAACACCTTCAATAATACTTTTATAAAGTATTTTCTGGTATTGGGCTTTATTACCTGCGTCTTGATAAAAATCAGCAGGAATTGTCGGAATGTTTCTTCTCTTTCTCATCTGTATTAAATATATAAAAGAAAGCTCGTGAAACCAAAATTCTATTTTATTTTCCTTGAAGAGCTTTCGTAATTAGGTTTTTGAACTGAGTTATAGGAATATAGTATCCTAACACGTTAGGATTATCAGTTGCTTGCTTTATGTCTGGGTCAATATTAACCTGTAAACCATATTTATCTAAAGCATTATTCATTGCTGATTGTACTTTTTCACTGACGTTATTTTTTTCATCAGGATCGTTTAATATGGTTCCACCTTTAGGTATTAGCTGAATTTTGATACCTTCTTTGGTTGGGTTCTTATTTACAGCCACTTTGATTGTAAATGTATTGTCTCCAGTAGATAATTCGGCTTCAGTTATATACTCGTGCATAGTTTCTAAAACCATATCGTGTAATTCAGTCTTTTTCATTGTTGTCATTTGATAATAAATATGAGGTAAGGTAATCTTCCAAATTAATTTTAGGATTCCACCCTAATTCTTTTTGAGCATAACTATAATCACATAAAGTATATGGGTATTCTCCTTTTCTTGCTGTTATATAAACATAGGGGTGTTTAAATAATTTTGCTACTTCATTTATAGAAAAATTTTGTCCTCTTCCTAATTCAAATATATCAGCTTTTGATTCTCTATCTTTGCATCTATATAAAGCATCTACTATATCGTCTACATGTGTAAAGTCTCTTCTTTGTTCACCATCACCTGTAATGGTTAAAGAATCTCCTCTTTTATGTTGTTTTTCAAAAATACCTAACACAGTAGCATATTCTCCTTCTTCTAACTGGTGGGGACCATATACATTATAAAACCTACAAATAGTTGTATTCAACCCATAAACTTCAGAATATAGTTTACATAATTGTTCACCCCCATATTTTGACCAAGCATATGGACTGCCCCATAAGCCATGGTGTTTTGAACTTGAACCAGCATATATAACAGGAATACTATATTGTCTGGCTTTTTCTAAAATGTTTAATGTGCCTATTACATTAGCATCAATAGCAGTTTGGGGATTTTTAAGTGAAGGTTGAATTCGGGCTAGTGCAGCTAAATGGTAAATTATATCTATATCTGAAAAGTCAAAATCTGTAGTTCTAACATCATTTTCTATATAATTACACCCCTCTTGGTGATTTTTTGTAAAACCTGTAGAATAATTATCTATTGACCATACTGTATGGTTTGCTTTTAGTAGTTTTTTAACTAAATTAGTGCCTATAAACCCAGCACCCCCTGTTATTACTATTTTCATTGTACTTTTATTAATTCGTTTTCAAATGTTGTAAGATCTATAATGTTGATTTTTAGATTACCTAATTTAAATTCCCCTATTTCACCACTATCCTGAATAATTTCAGATAATTGTTGTATTATTTGAAAATCTTGTTGAGTAAAATAATTACCATTTATTTCAACCAAAACATAATTATTTTTTTCATTTTCATAGGGTTTGATTTTATCTTCAAGATTAAAACTTGATTTAAGTTGTTCTTTTTGAATATACTCTTTATAAACCCACCATTCACCATCACCATAATAAGTGTTACACCATGGCTCTAAAGTTTCTAATAACTGAATGTTATTATTTTTAACAATAAAGCCTATATTATATTTAGGGGGTATAATTGGTTTTAAGAGGGTATCATGTTTGCAAAAATGACCCCATTTACGTAAAAATTCTCTAGTAGCTTTTTGGTTTTGGGCTAACCATTCATCTGTTTCCCTATTCTTCATAAATACTTCGCCATTGGGGTTACGTTTAGCCCCATCAGCAAATCTTGAACCTCTACAAGTCATATGATAAACACACCCTTCCCATGTTTGGATAAATTTAATACCATTTAATTGGAACCGGTTAAATATGTCTGTATCTTCCTTTGATTGTGGGGCAAATATAGGATCATGTCCCCCAATTTCTTGGAAATCGCTTTTCCAAAACGCCCAGGGAGCAAATATACCTTCAGTATTACTATGGGGTGCTTTTGAATTTAAGAAATCAAGTAAATCCTGTTCGTTGAATTCCTCAGGTTCAATACCAAAATCCTTAAGTATTTTTTCAGGACCATCAGGGTGTAGTGGTGGTTCAATTCTAGTAAGTGATACTATTGTTTTGTCTTTAAGTTCATCTTCAATAGCATCTAAAGCACCCGGACACAAATACATGTCTGCATGGTAAATCATACAAATATCATTTGTTGCTACCTCATTAACTAACCTATCATATAATATAGTATGGCCTAGTCTAGTTGGTCCTTCGTTCCTTATTGCTTTAAATAATGGATCTTTACCCATCATTTCTTGACACCAATCCCATGTACCGTCATTACTAAAATCATCAGCAACACAAATTTCTACTTCGTGATTGCCTTGATTTTTTCTAATTGAATTATAAGACCATTTTAAGTACTTAAGATTATTTCTACCAGGTTGTATTAAACTTATTTTCATATCTATAATTAATTTAAAGCTTTATATATATCTTCTTTACTATATTTTGGACCTAAGTATGAAGTTGTATTGTCCTCCCATTTAATCCTAGGATTATCTAAAATATTATGCCATAAGTATCTTGAAGCACCCAAACATAAACCCCCATCATAAGGAACTGGATCAGTATAAAAGTTTATATTAGGCCACCATTCTAACATTTTTCCGGTCATTAGACAATTTAAAGATACCCCTCCTGAAAGACAAATATTAGTAGGATTATATTGGTCAATATATTTTTGCATAAATTCTTTAGTAACTACTTCAGTTGCTTTTTGAAGAGAGGAGGCAACATTAAATTTATCTTGTTCGCTTTTTTCTGCTATAGGTTTATACTTTTTACAGTTATTTAAGGTAACAGGATTATGACCACCCCCTCCTACTTTAAATCCCTTATAAAAATCATCAAAGTATTTATTGGGATCCCCTACACAGGCTAATGCCATGACAGTGCCTGATTGATTACCTTTGGGGTAGCCTGAAGATAAACCAAATATTTTTCCTGTATATAAACGCCAAGGTGAACCTAAATTTAGGGTTGTAATTGGGATAATATCAATGGGTTTTATTTTATTATCTTTCCCCTGCCATACTGTAAGGGCAGTGGATGTTCCATTTTCTTCAACACCCCCTCCATCTATAGTAAAAATTAGTGCTTCATTAAAATTACTAGAAAAGAACGCGTTAGCGGCATGAGATTTATGGTGTCCTATAGTAATATTAGGTATGTTTTTATTGTCTAATTCTTTTAAGGTATTAATTGTTTCTTCATGTTGTTTTATTCCTTGAAATCCTGGGTTACCATTTACAAAATAATTAACTTCATCAATTTTCCCTATTCTATCCATATACATTTTTAACCCATCACCAGATGGTTCTTTTATACGAATAAGTCTTTCTAATTCTTCATGAATTATAGGAATTCCATTTTCTAATATACAATAAGATACATCATGTCTACCTGTTTGATAACCTACTATTTTCATATTTTAAATTTACTTTCGTGATAATATTTTTTATAATTTTCTATAGTTGTTTTACTACAATCATTATAAAATTCTTGGTCAGTTTGGAGTAGTATAAGTTTTTCTTTGGCCGTAGCCAAGTCCCCTAACTTAACTGTTAGATGGGGGTGGCATTTTTCTTGTGTGTCTAACCCTTCATATCCTATGCAAGGAATACCTAAATAAGCGCAATTTAAAGCGAATGTACCCGCGGCATGTGTACGCATCATATGAACGCCGTATTTAAAGTTATTAAGCGTTTTAATCCATTCTACCCAATTCATGTAGGGTAAATGGTTTAAGTTAGGCATTTGTTCTTCACCTTCGATTTTTCTTCCCATACTAGGGGTATAAATAGGACAATGGGCTTCTTGAGCAACTATATATGAATCAAACCCACCATACCAACTACAAAAATTACCTCCTGTAATAATGTTTTTTCTTTCTACTTGGGGCAAGTTTTTAATTGAATCTTCAATCATTAAACTAGGTAAAATTTTACATTCCTTATTTGTTAACCCTTCATAGTATTTTTTATCTGATTCATTATGTACAAACATAAAGTCTGCTTCTTGAATGGTATTATAATACCATATTTGTTGGTTTAAAGGATAATCCTGCCAGTACCAATTTGGCCCTTCTTGCATTACCGCTATTTCCTTACAGTAAAGTTTTAGAGTTTCTAATTTAAATTGGGGGTTTTGTTTAGGAATAATTACAATACCTAAATCATATTTTTTATTAGGTATTTGATCTAATGGAATTCTATCTGCCCCCAAAGCACATATCCATGCTAAATCCGTTCTCATATTAGGATAATTTCTGGGGATCTTCCCCTTAATATTTCCTTCACAAAAAAATGCTATATTCATAGGTATAATTCTTTATAAGTTCTTTCCATCCAATATGATACGTGTCTATCGTTTTGAGGGATAGCATTAAAATGGTAAACATAGCCAGCTTCTAAAAATCTTAATTGGTCAGGAAACCCTGAGTATCCTGGTATGTGTAGTAAAGATTTTTTAAATAAATCTTGTAGATTATAACATTCTGGTAAATAAATAGTATCTATATTGTTTTGTTGAGTTAAATAGTTTATAATAGTTTGGTCAGTACCGGCTTTAATTTGTTCTCCTAATTGATTAATTTGATTAATATTAGTTATATAATATTCCTTTACGTAATTATAAAAAGGAATATGTTTTTTACTTGTTATTTGAAAACCACCATTAAAATATTCCCAAGTTTTAACTTTAGGTTCATTGGGAAATAAAGCATTGCCCCATTGTCCTATACTTCTAGTGACCCATTCATAACAACCATTATTAATTACTACTCCAAATTTATCTTTGGTTTCATTAAAAAAATTAGGACAATTAGGGTGTATAATAGTATCAGCATCAACTATCAATACCTGATCATATTCTATATTATTATGTTTTAATATATCATGGACCCAATACCTTTGTAGGGTAATTTTAAATTCTTTTGGGTCCATAATAGGTTCTGTCCACTCTATAATTTCAATATCATCATGTTGTTTAGCCCATTGTTTCCAACTTTTTATAGAATAATGATATGGTGTACTTCTATTATTTCCTAAATCTATATTTGGTATAAAAACTATATTCATTTTTTTCCCTTATGTTTACCCATATGTAAAAAATACTTATTACTTCTAGGATCTCCTTTAAAATATACGAAGGGGGTTTTAGTATCCCACATAGAATAGTTAAAACTTAATTGATCCCTTTTACTATTATATTTTATTTCTTCCCACCATTTTTCCATTGCTTTTATACAATCCTTTTGGTTATGTCTCCTTAATAATTGCATTGTAACAGCAAGACTATTATTTTCAGGATAGCCTTTATGAAGGTATTTATTCATTTGTTTAGTAATAAGATTAGGATCATCTTTATAATTACCTCCATTCCTTTCCCCAAAATATAAAATAGTTTGGGCTTCTTTATAAACACAGCTTCTAGGATCTAATACATTTTGATTGTGATCATGTACTGCTAAGTTAACTTTATCTAAATAAATATCTATTAATTTATTAATATCTTCTTTAATTAGAATGTTACCATCAACCCATAAACTATAATCATAATCAGGAAACCACCTATGAGGTAATACTTTATATTTCCTGGCATTTCTGGTTGAATCTTCATATATAGCAGGAACCTTATTAACGTTCCAAACATTAGATTTAATATTACTATCTGTAAAACAAACAAAATCCCATCCTTTGGGAATATATTCGGGGTCAGGTAATTGATCATATCCCCCAAAAATTGCTGTGTATATTACTTTTTTATCCATTAGTAAAACTTTTTACATAATTTAAGGCGTTTTGATATTTAAAAGAATCGCTTAATTGTATTAAACAAATATTTTCATAAAAAACTGGTTCTTTGAATTCTACTTGTGGTACTGGGCCATATTTTTCTTTATCTATTTTACAATCAATAGGGGAGTTAGATGGTAATATACTGAAGAAGGTAGAATTAAATATCCTATTCCAAGATGTACATAAACTATTTTTTATATTTAGTTCTTTTAAAATATTATTCATATCTTGGATAGTTAAATGACATGTATGCCCACTCATTTTTGAAAAGAATTGGGTGACTCCTAAATTTTTTAAATAATCTTCAGAGTCAAAAGAAGGCCATGTAAAATAAGCAAAATCCTTAGAGGCATCTATGGACATTTTAACAACATCTTTTACTGATTTTAAGTTAGGTAAATGTTCTAAAGTATGAGTACTTATTACAAAATCAACACATTTAGGAGGAAAAGATAAATTAGTTACGTCTGCCTGAACACATGGTATATTATTAGATTCCATATCTTTTATATATTTTTCTTCAATTTCAAAGTGTAATCCATTTTTACCACCAAAATTATCACCAGCAAATCTTCTCATTTTACCTTGTTTAGCTCCTAAATCTATAAAATCAAAATAATCCATATAATCTTTAGGCATTGATATATGTGTTGATTCCCACCAATTACCATTTACAAATATTTTATAATCTTTATTCATAGCTTAATAAATTTTTATTATCAGCTTCTCTAATATCTCTCCACCCTCCTTGTTTAATATGGTGGAGATAACAAGTTCCTACTACTACTGAATGTTTTATACGTGTTTGTAGTTCTTTATCTTGATGGCCCCATTTATCTTCATCATCTGTACTGAATATATTTCCTTTATCATCATAGTAATTTGATTTTATTGTTTCTTTAGTCATAGCTAAACAAAAACCATTTAATTCATCTCCAGAATTACCACTAATTTCAAATATTTTTCCGTGTGGGGTTAATGCGTTTTGGTAAGAATTATTAGAATTATTTGACAGGGGGCCAAATACTGCATTATCTTTTAAGGGATGTTCTAAAATATCTTTAATAAAGTTATTTATACTTTTATCAAATATTTGGTCATCAGATGTTATAATATATAAATCATAATCTTCCTCTATTCCCTGTTTTACTCCTTCGTTCCACGTGTATGTTAACCCCCCTTTATATTGGTTTTTAACATAGGTTATTTGTAAGTTATCGGGATTGTTTTCTATTTCGAATTTATCTTCAGAAGCATTATCAAATGCAAATAATTTAAAAGGATATTCACAATTTAAATAAAGAGACTCTAAATAATTATTAAAAAGATTAAATCCGTTAGGTCTATGCTTTTGGCTTTGGTGGGTTGTACATATAAAAGCTATTTTACTCATTTTAATATCGTATTTAATTTATATAAATCCATAGTAGTATCACTAGGGAAATGTAAAGGTTTATTCGACGGTTGTACATTTTTAGTTTTAGAAGCTAAATCATACATAGATTTGACTTCAGTACCTACATTGTATATTCCAGTACACCTTTTTTCTATTAATTTAATAATTAAAGGTACAACTTTATCTACGTAATCAAAATTTCCCATCTGATTTACCCATGCTTTCTCAAAAGGGAATGGATTAGGCTTATGTGTTCCCCTTATTATTAAATGTTTAGAATACATTTGTACTAAAGCATCAGATACTAATTTAGTATAACCATACCAATTATTACAATGTACTGGAACATCTTCCTCACTAGCATTAGAAACTGAATTAGTATAAATATAATCTGTAGAAATGTGAGTTAATTTACAACCCCATTTATCGCAGTAATCTATTAGGTTTTTAGTTCCTAAAACATTTACATCCCAATGAGAGGTTTTATCTTTAGAATAAGTGTTTGTATTAGCTATACAGTTAATTAAATTAATCGATCCACAACCTAATAAAGGTGTTGTAATAAAACTTTTATCAGATATGTCAAAATTATCTTTTTTTCTAGAAAAATAATCCCATCCTGTTTGCTTGTGTAATTCAGCTCCCAATAAACCATCCCCTAATATTATATTTTTCATTTGTTAAAGAATTCCTTAATTTTACTACAAACATAATCTACATCTTCAATAGTCATACCATGATGGGCCCCCAATAAAAACCCATTTTTCATTATAGTATCAGAGTGTTCAAAATCTTGAAGATATTCTCTATAAATCGGATGTCGAGTAACATTCCCAGCAAAAGTTACTCTAGTTTGAATATTATTTTCTTCTAAAAAGGTTAATAATTCAAATCGTTTTTCTGTTTGAAGGGGGATTGCTAACCAATTGGGTTTAAGACTATCATCAGGTAAAACTAAGTCACCTACCCCTTGTAAGTTTTCTAAGTACCGTTCAAAATTAGTTCTTCTAATTTTAGAAAATTTCTCAAAACGTTTTAGTTGTACTAACCCAAATGCAGCATTCATTTCACATGCCTTCATATGATAACCTAATACCCCATATAAAAACTTATGATCATAAGGTATACCATCTACTTTATGGTTGAATCTATCGTCCATTATTTCGGAATCATTACCCAAACGACCCCAGTCTCTATATTGGAGGCATTTAGTAACATGCTTTTGATCATTAAACATAACCATTCCCCCTACACCCCCCGCTGTAATGACATGTGAGGCATAGAAACTAGTAGTGGCAATATCAGTACATTCTGTTTTAGTAATAGTATCTGCAGAATCTTCAATTAAAATAACATCATGTCTATTATGGTTATTTAATTCAAATCTTAAGCTTTCCCAATCTGGTTTATTACCTATAAGATTAGGTAACATAATAGCTTTAACATCTTTATCTAATGCTTTTATAATATCTTCTACTCTAGCACAGTAGGTAGTGGGATCTACATCTACAAATAATGGAATATACCCCAATTGAATTATTGGGGCTAATGTTGTAGAAAAAGTACAGGCGGGGGTTATTATTTTACTTCCTTTAGGTAAATTAAGAGAAGCTATTGCTAAAAGACAAGCTGAACTACCTGAATTTACAAAAACACCATATTTTTTTCCAAATCTTTCTGATATTTTCTTTTCAAATTTAGTTGATTGGGGTCCCTGACCGCCAAGCCACCCTGAACGTAGAGACTTTTCTACTGCTTTAATTTCTTCTTCCCCATAAGATTCAAATTTATAGGGGGCATACCAAACTTTTTTCATTATTATTATAATTTAAACGATTTATAGGATTCTTTATCTCTATTATTATCTTTTAACCACTTAGCGGCTACTTGAGTATCCATATCTATCCATTCTTGGATTTTTGGATTCCCATACCCATTATATTTTAGGTGAATTTTACAATCTCCTTCTTTCATATCAACAGGTATATCAGCATAATTCCATTTAGGAGTACCTGTTTTTGATCCGGGTGTATGGTAGTGGGTAAAATCTAGTTCTGTTCTCCAGTTTTCATAATTATTTTCTAACATTTGTAAACATAAATCAGCATTAGGGACAGTCATCATATCTTCATCATATTTAATGTTATGTTTTCTCATAATATCTCCTTTTACTAACGTTATACCATCTGTCCAGTAGGTTTCAAAGGTATTTTTATCTTTAATTTTTAAACTTTCTATAGTGTATTTTTGTTGGGGGTTATATTTCCGTTGCCCACCATGTAATCTAGTACCAAAAACCCCACAGTTAGGAATAGATTTATATAAATCAACTATTTTAGAGAGCCAAGCTTTATCATGGATAATAAAATCATCTTCTTGGTATAAAAACCAATCTTCATTTTTAAGGTATTCTAAGCCCTTATTCATGGCCTTAGATATATGTCCTCCTGGAGTAGAATTAGTTTTAATTACATTAGGATGACCAAAATCATAATTTAAAAATTCTTTATCTGGATATGTTCCATTTTTTACTATAACAGTTTTAATATTAAAATTATTATTAGAATAAACTGAATCTAATACTTGTTGGAGAATATTTAATCTACTAGCTGTAGTAGGGATAACTATTAATATTGTTTCTTTCATTAAATTTTATTTTTTATTTATTAATATTCCATATTCATAAAAATATAAGTAGTCTATGTTGGTTCCTTTAAAACATTTAATAGCATCTTCAGGAGTTTCTACAATAGGCTCTCTATCATTAAAGCTAGTATTTAATAGGATAGGTACTCCTGTTTCGTCTTTAAATTTAGATATAAAATTATAGTACCATTTATTATCATTTTCTGTGACTGTTTGTAGTCTTCCGCTGCCATCAAAATGAACTACAGCAGGTACTTTATCTCTAACTTCTTCTTTAAATTTTACTACGAAACTCATATAGGGGCTATCTATATCTTTTTCAAACCAATTTTTTACCTCTTCTCTTAAAATCGAAGGAGCAAATGGTCTAAACCATTGTCTATGTTTTACTTTATCATTAATTAAGTCTTTCATTTCTTTGCTTCTTGGGTCAGCAAGTATACTTCTATTACCAAGAGCTCTTCTCCCCGACTCTGATCCTCCACCGAAAACACAAACTATATTTTGATCACATAGTAGTTTTATAACGTCTTCATCCTTTACATTCTCTTCTACATTCAAATTTTCGTCCATTATATCATTTTTATTAATTGTATATTTACGTCCCAAATAAGGGGATATGTTATTATCCCACTTAATTCGAGGATTATCTAGAATATGGTGCCATAAGTATTGAGCTGAACCTATAGCTAACCCCGCATCATAAGGTGTAGGGTAAACATATATACCTTTTAGCTGAGGCCACCAATCATACATTTTTCCTACCATAACGGAATTTAAAACGGTTCCCCCCGCTAAACATAGGTATTGTGAATTACCTAAATATTTTTCTATATTTTCTTTAACTATTTTTTCTGTTACTTTTTGTAATGAGGCTGCTATATCATACTGGTATTCAGAAGGTTGTTCTTCTGAAAGTAATTTTAATAAATTCTTAGTATAAGAGCCCGGTTCTGTAGATGCCTTATATATGGTATTGACATATTCGTCTTTTGGCTCCCCCATAGTAGCCATAGCCATTAAAGTTCCGGCTTGGTTTCCTTTAGGATGTCCAGAAGATAACTTAAATAAATTTGATTCTAGGACGTGATCCCACAAAGTACCTAAACATAATCTATTAATAGGGATTATATCTAAGTTTTGTATCTTGTTATCTTTACCTTCCCAAATAGTAAAAGCAGATCTAATAATAGGCTCAGTATCTTCGGTTCCTCCCCCATCTATAGTAACTATAAGTGCTTCATTAAAATTACTAGAAAAGAAAGCATTAGCAGCGTGGGATTTATGGTGACCTAGTTGGTAAAATTTACCCTCATTTTTTTCAAGTATTTTATTAATTTCTAGGAATGAATCCCTAGAAAAGTAAGCATCAAATACTATTTGGTTTTCTTTTAAATAACGATGTCTCCCACCGTAAGGACTAGGTATAGTATTTCCAGAAGTTAAATATTTAATATCTTCAAGGTTAGATGAAGACAATGCTAATTTTATCCCATCCCCAGGTATTTCTTTTTCTCTAGTTATTCTTTCTAGCTCTTCATGAATTATAGGTATACCATTTTCTAATATACTATAAGAAGCATCATGACCAGCATGAAAACCTAAAATTTTAGTTATATTATTTTCCATTTTTATATACTTCCAACCAGTGATCAATCATTTCATTCATTAAATCATTAAAACTATATTTAAGTTCCCATCCTAATTCAGTTCTAATTTTAGTTGAATCACCTTTAAGGTATGGTAATTCTTCAGGTCTTAAATATTTAGGGTTTTGTACTACATAATCTTTATAATTCATACCTAGTCTTGAAAAGACAAAATCACACATTTGTCTTACGGAATGGGTTTTACCTGTAGCTACTACCCAATCCCCGGGTTTATCTTGTTGTAACATTAAATGCATAGCGCGTACGTAATCGTATGAGTGGCCCCAGTCACGATATGAATCCATATTACCTAATTCAAGTTTATCTTGAAGTCCTAAAGATATTCTAACAGCTCCTTTAACTACTTTATTAGTAACAAAATTACTTCCTCTTCTTGGGGATTCATGGTTAAATAATATACCATTAGTAGCATGTAACCCGTAAGCACGTCTATAATTTCTAACTATATTATAACCAAATACCTTAGAACAACCATAGGGTGAAACCGGGTTCATAGGTGTAGTTTCTCGTTGTGCGTTATCTTCATCTACAGATAATCCAAACATTTCTGAACTACTTGCCTGATAAAATTTAGCCTTGGGGCATGCTCTTCGGTATGCTTCTAATATATTAATAACTCCTAAAGCATTAGTTTGTACTGTAAATTGTGGGATATCAAAACTAATTCTAACATGTGATTGTGCTGCCATGTTATATATTTCATCAGGTTGAATATCGTCTAATAATCTTTCTAATCCCCCTTGGTCTAATAAATCTCCATAGTAAGTATGGATTTTATTTTCTAAATGGTCAACTCTACTTTCTTGGTGTTCCGGGGTAGAATTTCTTCTTATAATTCCATGGACTTCATACCCTAATTCTAGGAGATATTCAGTTAAATAACTACCGTCTTGCCCAGCTATTCCAGTTATAAATGCTTTTTTATTCATTAGTATTTTGAGATTAAATTAGGGTATATAAATAATTTATTGTTTTCTAACCTAGAATCGTAATCATTATCTAGATTTTGACATGCTGCTCTACCATAATATAAAAAAGTAATATCAGGTAAATCCTTATAAAAATTAGGACCAAATTTATTTTTAAACTTTCTTAAAAGGTAATCATCTTCACTAGTAGCAGTTCTAGACCAACTAGTATCATTTTGAATTTGCTCTGCTGTATTCCAATATCCTACGGCTTCAATAGCTTCTTTTGTATGCCCTATACACTGCATATCATTCCTATGGGATTTACCCCCCTGTAAAGAAGGATTAATAATAGGAAATTCTAATACTTTTTTTATACTACCTGCACCTTTAAGGAGGTTTATTTCATAAAGTAAACTCCTACATATAGGGGTGCCAGAAGATAATTCATTATACATAACCTCTAAGTGATTAGGGAGCATAATATTATCATCATCGCAATATACTATATATTCAGTAGTTGATTTGGATATTCCTATATTTTTACCACTGGCCCCCGCGTTCCATATATGGGGGGATGGTGTTTCATAGTATTTTATTCTTTTATCATCTAAAAACAGATCACATACTTGTTTTGCATAGGTACAATTATCCCCTACTATAATGTGTTCATATTCCTGTAGGGTAGATAATTGTATAGCCTTTATACACCTATAAAGTAAATCAGGGCGTCTCCTTGTAGGGGTAATTATAGATATTTTTGGTTTATTATTCACTTTATCTAGTCTGTAAGTATGGATCTGTCAAATCTTTAGATTTAAATATATCCATTTGAGTTAAATCTGGCCAATCTTTTATATCCCATTGATGGGGTTGGTCTTTTATTGCATTAGGTAACTTATCTAAACCTAATTGTGCTGTTTCAGGGGTCATGTAGTAATGATATCCTATAGTGTTTATATTTTGTTCTCTCCAGGGGATATTAGGTAGTCTACCATCATATGACATTTTTTTCAATTGTGTAAAAGCTTCTTTATTATCCGTTAATATAATACCTCCTCTCCCAAGGGCCAAATGTTTTCTATACTGGAAGCTTAAACACATATAAGATCCTGGTATATAACTATTTTCTTTCCATAATACAGCTGCATCATATATGGGATCAAAGTAATTATTAAGTTTATAATAATCTACCCAATTTTCATCTTTCCATACTAATTGGATTCCTAATTTTTTAGCTAAAAAAGGTATAGATATGTAAGTTCTTTTTGGTACTGTAATAGTGCCGATATTTTGATATCTTAAACAAAGTTCAATACCATGGGTACAACTATCAACCGCAACAGCATATTTTGCACCAAAAAAGCTAGCTACCTGTTTTTCAAATGTTTTAACTATTTCAAAACTCATGTTTGTTTTTTAATAAAATATTTCCAAAATTACCCATAAAATTATATACTCCTAAATCTTCAAAATTACTTAACTGTTGGATTATCTCGTCTTTAGTAGGACATCCTTCATATAAACTTTTATTATTAGCAGAATTAAATTCTATATACAAGTATTTTACTTTTGTATTTAAGGTATTTAACCCTCCCTCTAAAAACTCTCTTTCACCCCCGTTTACATCTACCCACATTATATCTATTTCATTAATATTTGGGTTTTGGGACATCCAAGTATCAAGTTTCATAGATTTAACTTTATTCTCCATAGAAAACGAAATATCCGTAAAAACGTTTAAATGGTTTTCAGGTTTTTTTATAGAACTCGAAGCTGACCATTCTTCTTGAAAATCATAATGTTTTCTAGTTTCACTATTACTAGCATACCATGCTATTTCTCCATCTATATTAGACAAAGCTGTTTCTACTAAATTTATATTTTTTACATTACTAGAAACTTTTTTAAAAAGATCAATAGATCTTTGATCAGCTTCAAAAGCATATATTTTAGATTTGGGAAAAATCTTACTAAACTCAGTACTATCATCTCCATCATAAGTCCCTACATCAAAAATTGTTAGGTCTTCTTTATTTAAAAATAATTTTTTAAATATATTTTTATTTATTTCAGTATCTGTTATCATATTGTGTAATTTGATTCTGCTTTTTGTTGTAACCAATGGGGTAATCTTATATCTGTTTCTGTTCTATTATGATATTGGGGACCCCACCATTTATCGGGTACTACTATGTTTCCTTCGTTTTTATTTAAATATGCCCCCCACCAACTAAATGAACTACAAGCCATAATTAGATTATTACAATGAGTCATACAACATAAATCCATAAATTCATTTCGGGGGGTAGATTTTTCATATGTTGAATATTTAGAATATTCTACATCAGAATCATTTAAGTTTTCTTTACACCACTCTATATCATCACTAAAAATCAAAAATAAATTATTTGGAGATTTAAATTTATCTATAGCTTTCTTATAATAATCTTTATTTAAAAGAACTAATCTAGCACCTTTTTCATTTTTAACATCTCCATGTCTTACGTGTATTCCTGTAATAGTATCAACATTAAATTGGTTTTTTAAATTATTAAAATACTCAGTAGTTAGTTTTTCTATTAATGGTTTAAAAGTAAATTCCTTTATAATATCCTCTTTTATATTGTCAAAATATTTGTAAGATTGAAAATATCCTTTAATATCGGTATTATCTGTTATGTCAAATATATTAGGACTGTATTTGGCATAATCACGACCATGGTCATATAGATGTTTAGTAGTAATTTGAGATTGTGGTAAAAAATTTCCAGTAATATTAAAACATTCTGGTAAGTAAAGGTACATAGATTCTCTTTTATTTATTACATGATTAAAACCAGAATCTACAGTATTTTGGAGATTTTCTAAAGGCAATGTAAAATCATAGCCTTTTTGTTTAGCAACTGAATATAATAAACTATATTGAAACATTTGGTTAGCAAGGCGACCTAAATGGCCTAATTTTTTAAAAGTTATCATTTTAGCAAATGTTTAAATTGTTTGTAGTAAAATTTGCTATGACAACCAAAAGATTCTAATTGTGTTTTAAATCCTTGTTCTGTACTGAATTTAGATGCTAAATCTTTAGGTGCCCACTTACATCCATTTTGTTCATATAAGTGTTTATTTTTAACACATATCCATGCATCTTCATGCCAATATTTTCCCTCTCTAGGTTCCCAAGGAATATTAATTTCACTTGCTAGTTTTAAAAGTTTTTTACTTCTTAGACTAAAGCCACCATTTCCTACTAAAGATTCTTTTCCACTAACATCATAAAAATTATGTTCATGTGTCCACAACGCCCCTATATAGTCGTAATCTAAGTATCTAGGATCCCATTTATCCGGATTTAGTATAAAACCATCCCAATTAATAATTAGGGCGTAATCAGTATCAAGATGTTTATGAAGATGATATATAATATATTCACTATACCCCTTATAGTCTAATTTAGGACATTTTTCTACTATAATATTTTCTAATTCTAGATCTTCATGGGTAATAAACTTAACTTCCTTAAAATTAAAAAATTTAGAACAATGTTTTAAAGAAGTAATAGATTCTTCTATTTTATATGAAGTTACACATACTAAAGTAACGTTATCTAAAGCCAACATTTAAATAAATTTTTTATCTAATTTTTGCCCTTCGTAGGGACCTGTTTTATACTCGTATACAAGAGTGTCTTCTTCTAAAATTTTATAAGTGTGACCACCATATAAAGTAAAACTAGCATCTCCTGGTTTTAATACAGGTTCTGCAATTATTTTATCATCTATATCATATAATATACATTTAACACTACCCTTTATAACTACCCACGATTCTTGGGCTATTTGTTCTGGGTAATGTCTATCCTTTGTAATATGTTTATGTGGGGGGAAGGTTTTACCTACCTCCATTCTTAGGGTTGCACACTGTAGGAAATTATCTTCAGGTATTACTTCTTTTCTTCCCTGAAATTCATGGATTCTATTTATAATATGTAATAGCCTCCCATCTATTTTTGAATATATTTTTTCCATTTAAATTTGATTTAATATCCAATTATAAGTTTTTTCTATGCCTACTGAAAGAGGTTGAGTAGGAACCCAATTTATTTTTTCTTTAAAAAGTCTATTATCTGAATTTCTTCCTCTAACCCCTAAAGGACCTTCTATATTTTTAATAGTAAGAGATTTTCCAGATATATCTATAGCCATTTGTGCTAATTTATTAATAGTAACCATCTCTTCAGAACCAATATTAACAGGCCCATGAAATGTGTTTTGTCTCATAAATTTAAGGATAGCTTCTATACATTCGTCAATATAAAGGAAGGATCGGGTTTGTTGTCCATCTCCCCATACTTCAATTTCAGAATCGGCTTCTGCTACTTTTCTACACATAGCTGCGGGAGCTTTTTCTTTTCCACCTTGCCAGGTTCCCATAGGTCCAAAAATATTATGGAATCTAGCTACTCTAGTATCTAAACCATAATTACGATTAAAAGCCAAAAATAAACGTTCACTAAATAATTTCTCCCACCCATATTCTGAATCAGGATTAGCGGGATAAGCAGAATTTTCTTCACAATTAGGGTTATTAGGATCTAATTGATTATGTTCAGGATATATGCATGCCGAAGAACTATAAAATATTTTTTTAATTCCTTTTTTAGCTGCTTCATAAACTACGTTTAAATTAATTAATGCCGAATTATGCATTACATTAGCATCATTTTCTCCTGTAAAAATATAACCTGCACCCCCCATATCAGCGGCTAATTGATAAACTTCATCAAAAGAGTTTGGATCGTTTTTTTCGGTAGATTGATGAGGGGCCCATAATGCTAAACTTACTGTTTTGGGGTTTCTAAGATCACCGCAAATATATTCATGACAAATCTCATTATGATTCCAGAATTCGTGTTTTTCTTTTATGTCTACAATACGAACCCAAAAACCTTCATCTTTGAGTCGTTTTGCCGAATGGCCTCCTATAAAACCACCCCCTCCTAATACTAGTGCTGTTTTTTGTTTCATAGTATTTAATTTAAAAATTTATATAGTTCTTCTTTTATGTCACTATTTAATTCTTCATTTTCATTAACAAATGAAAAATTAAAATCCTCATTTACTTTACCTCTTCTAATAGCTTCGGCATGTCTAATAGCTACTTTATTTTTACACCCTATAAGATTATAACCATCTTTGCCTTTTTGCTTTTCAAACTCCCAAGGAGTCAAATTATCCTGTAGGTATTTTAGCATATAATCTTTATCCCATATAGCCCACTCACAAGTTATTCTAAATGAAGAATCTTGGGTATATTCTATGATTTCAAAATCATCTACAGATTTAAAAGTTTGATGTTTTTTACCCATATGGGTTTGGAAAATAGAATTAGTTAAATTAGCTCTGCCTATTAGCTTTTCTTGTTTTACTAAACTTAATAAAACATTTAGTATATCTAAATTTACATAATCTAAAATAAATTGATCTTCCATAGTATAAATAAAATATTTATCATCTATAGAATTAAAAAAATTACGTAAATCTTCAGTATAATATTTAGGACCTCTTTGAGTGCCTAAAGATTTAAAACTAAAATTAGGTGGTAATTTAAAACTAGGTTTATCATATCCTAAGATAATCACTTCTTGTTTATTTGACCAAAATTTATTAAATAAATAAGCAAATGGTAATAAACATCTATGGTAATTGTTACTAGTCGATACAAAAATTTTACAGTTATTCATTTATTTTATTTAAAATATATTCAACTCTTTTTTTAGAAGTATGGTAATTTATTAAATGTTTATAACCTTCTTCCCCAATTTTTAAACATTTATCTTTATTATTTAAGTAATACCTTAACTTATTTTCTAATTCTTCTTTAGTATTATATTTTACAATATTTTCGCCATCAGTAAAATTATTAGGAAATTCTATATTATATTCTTGCATAAAAGCACATGATTTATTAGCTAATATTTCCCATAATCTAGCACAACAATCACCCCCTCCCCAAGCATCAATAGAAATATATGAAGATATTATATATTTTTTAAAGGTTTCATAATCAAGGTTACTTTCTGTTACTACATTATAACCTTCGTTTTTTAATTTTTGGCATATTTGTGTGGCTTCTAATCTTAAACCATCATTAACTTGCCCAAATGAACAGAATATATCTATAGTTTTATCTTCTAATAATTCGTATTCACTAAAATTTTTATCAACTGCCCCAAATAATAAAGGTATTATTCCTTGTTTTTTATCTTCGGGATAACACTCTCTTTTAAAATAGTAATTACAATACGAGTACATATCTTCATTAATCCAGGGAGTCCCTTTCCTTAATTGAGGATTTTGTTTAGCCATTGCTACTTGGTTGGGATAAGTTTGAGCGTGGCAATTCCATTCGCTACCATCAATATATACTGTTTTTTGGGGTTGATTGATTTTTTTTACTAAGTTATAATCTACCCCGGGGTATATACCTTTTTTCTTTCCCCATATAGCAAATACATAATCTGCAGTTTTTGCATATTCAATTAATTCATCAGAAGATAATATATCATTTTCAGATACACCATTTCCGGGACATGAACATTTTAATTCAATACCATTTTGGTATAGCCCCTCTATTATAGTTTCAGCTAAATAATCTGACTTTTTATAAGGGGTTACTGCTGCTATTTTCATAAGTATATTTCTCCTTTTACGTAATTATGCTCTAATGGAAATTGTCTTTGGGACTCATAAACTTTAGAATATCTTACAGCCATATGATTAGTACCACACTGGTTTCCTACATTTAATTCAGCCTTTGATTTAATATAAAGTTGTATTCTTAAATTTATATGTCTTAAGTTTAAAGCTTTATCTATAAAATTAAAAGGAGTTTCATTAAGAGGTTTATGGCTCCAATAAAAATAAGGTATTTTATTATCTTTTAATATACTGCAAATGTTTTCAGTGTCTCGGTCAAAAGATTTTTGGTCAAATTTACCTCGTTGAGTTCCAAACCTTTCTGAAATTAATAAACAACCAAATTTACCTTTACAATGTTTATCTATAATATAATTTCCTAAATTTTTTTCTTCTTCTGTCCAATACATTTCGGGCTGTGAATCACTATACTCATGTTCTTCAAATTGCCAAAATTTTAACATTTGTTCTAGTAAAGGGGTATCAACATTATTTTCGTCATATATTCTATATTGGTCATGGTATATATCTCCTATAACACTATCAGTAAACCCATCTATGTAGGGATTATTTTTAAAAATAAAATATGCATTTTTGTGCTTTTTCCCAAATATATCCTCAATTAATTTTTCTGAGGGTATAAATACTTTACAGTTTGGGTATTTAGTTTTTAATAATCTTGGCATTGCTGATAGAATACCCCAATCACCTATGCCATGGGCAGTCCTTAATATAGTAAATTGTTGTTCCTGTAGATGCTCATCAGGTATAAATGAAGCATCCTTCGAACTAAACCCAAGTTTATCAGTTTCATATACGTGATATAGTTTATTATTTAGTACTCTATAAAATATCATTATATCGTATTATATAATTTGTTTTGGCTTTCTTGTCTACTTATGTGTTTATGGTGTACTAAACCAAATTCGGGGTTAGCAGGTAATTGAGTTTGGGTTTTATGCCCATATAAGACTTCGTGTACCTTACTTACCCAACTTATAGTAGGACTATTTTGTAAAATTCTACATTGGTAATCTGGGTAATTAATTCTTCCTTGATTATCCTTTACCCACCCCCATCTAACTATATGTTCGGGGGTTATACCATCTACAATATTAGTTCGTGGTACCCAAAACACTTCGGTTTCTGGATTTTCTTTTAGAAAATAAGGTAAAGTATCAATTAAATACTCATCAGGATATTCATCAGCATCTATTTGAAATATCCACTCCCCTGTACAATGGGATTTTAAATTATTTTTAAAAGTTGCAAAATCACGATTAAGGGGAAATTCAATTACTCTAACTTTGCCTTTATATTTATTTAATACTTTATAAACATTGGGGACAGTATTCCCTTGGTCACATTGTACTACTATTTCGTCATTTTCCTTTTTATGTTTTAAAAGGTGACCTAATAATCTATCTAATTCTTCATGTTCGTTATGAACTGGTATTGCGTAACTAATCTTCATACTCATCGTTCCAAATTTTATTCTGCATCAAATAATCCTATTAACTCTACGGCATCCATAAATTCTAATTTATCAAAACGTTTGATATTTTTCATATCCATTCTAAATTTATAAAACTCACCGGGATTTGCGGGATCCGGATATTTTTCCTTTTCCTCTTCAATTACGGGTACTGCTTTAACAGATGCCCAATACCAATCCTTAAGACGTTTATTCCATTCAGGAAATACCATTCCCTTATCTTGTAAGTTAATAACTTTAGGATACCAAGCCAAATCATCATGTACTTGTTTTAAGTCTTTTATTATTTCAGCTGTAGATTCATATGTTGTTTTTTCAAGTTCACTACCATCAGTCATACCTGTATGGGTATTAAACCCACAAGTCCAACATAAATGGGCATCAATCCCAGGGGCAAGAGGTGAAATGGAGCAAGCATCTGATCCACAGCAGGGGCATTGTGATAAATTATCCATCTATTTTTTGTAGTTTAGGGAGTTTAAGTTTAGGTAATTCAGGGGTTACATTACTCTCTACTTTTTTAAGTTTAGGTAATTGTAGTGGTTTATCTACTACTGTTTTTATTCTATCCATATATTCTTTAAGATTTTCAGTCATTTTATCTTGACTAAAGTTTTCTTTGAGCCATTTAGTTTGTTTACGACTATTCTCAATATATTTTTTATAGTTCTTATAAATGTCCTTCATTGCTTTAGATGCTACATCAGTATTTACATCAAACCACTGGGCTTCTTTAAGTAACCATTTATTGGCTGCTGATTTGTGGATAGGTTTTAATTCACCCCCTAATAATACATTATATTCAGGACGAATAAAATCAACATGTCCACTCCAATTTGTTGTAATTACAGGTTTACCGGTGATTGCTTGTTCAAGTAAGGGACGTCCAAAACCTTCACCTTTAGTAAATGAAATAAATGCTTTAATTTTTGGATCATTATTAATTTTATTTAATTCCTCGTTAGTAAATTCACCGTGTAAAATATAGATATTAGGTAAATCGTCTTTATGACTAAACTTATTTCTTATTTTACGGATATCTTTTAAAATAACTTCTTTATCTAATAGACTATAATCTACTTTATTAGTTTTTAAAAGTAATGAGGGTTTAGGGCCCCTTTTATTAAAAGTTTTAAGAAAAGTTTCAATCATAGTAGCAACATTCTTTCTATCTTCTCCAAACTCACCTGGTAACCAATGACCCGTAAATAAGAAACAAAAACTTTCATCTATATTATCAAGTAAACCCGATTTACTGGGTTTTTTAAAATATGTTTTTGAGTCTAAACCCTCAAATAATACTTCAATAGGTTTTTCTAATTTATAGGATTTAATAGGTTGGCCCTGTTTATCATTTTGGGTAAGCTGGATATTTTGGAATGTGTCTTTAGTAAATTCAGAAGATACAAGGTTTAAATCCATTCTATTCATTCCCTCTATAAAATCGGGAGGGGGGCATGTTGATTCAATACCTGCTGTAACTCCTATATTAAACTTCCCTACACGTTGGAATTCATTAGGAATAGTAATTTGAATCCAAATATCGGGGCGTTGGGTTTTGCCTTGAGCATAACGAGATTTTAAGGGGTCGTTTTTATCTAAAAACCCCCAAGGAGTATTTCCCCATTGTTGTGGGGCTATTTTAATATCCCAATCATTTTCTTTGGCTTCTATAAGAGAGCGAACAAAATCGCGAGAGCGGTGCCCATATCCGCTAAATGTATCTATTGGACAACTAACTATGCAAACTGGTTTCATGATAAAACTTCTTTTAATTTTTGTTCAAATTCAGGAGTGTACTGAACGGGGTTTGGGTTATATATGGTGTGTCCTTCACCAACTTTTTCAATTGTGTATTTTTCAACAGGTTTCCAATTTTCAAATAAAACATTTATATGATCAATAAAATTTTGACCCATATTAGAAGCTGTCATTCGGGCTTCATCTGATAATAGCCATTGGCGTCCTTTAAGACCTCTACGGCTGATTTCTTTTCTTCCTAAATTATAACATTTTAAAAGGGCTAAACCAGCATCTTCAATATCTACTTGTGTAGCATAAATGTAAGGAGTAGAAGGTGAACCCTTTAATGAACGGGTTTTAGGCCACATTGGAATTGCCCACTCACCATGTTTTTTATATTTACCATTACTATTTGTAGGAAATTCTGTAGTAAAATCAATCCAATCTCCATTTTCATCTTCAAAACGCATTTGGTCTTGCATACCCCCTTGAACTGGTGCAATTGCCATATTACCCGCCATAATACCTTCAGTAAGCGATAATCCCCAACCTTCATTGTCAGTCATCATAAACTGAGCATCTGCTAAGTTATAATAGTAATTTAATTGTTTTTCATCACATTTACCATTAGTAAATTTAACTTTAGCTCTTTCAGGATCACAGGTTGTTTTAATTACTTCGGGAATATCAGTCCCGTTTTGATCTACCTTGTCTGTATGCATAATAAGTAAACAGCGTTTGGCTTGTTCGTCTGTTAATTGATCAGTAAATATTCTCCATGCTGTTATTACATCACCTGGATTTTTACGGCGAATATTTCTATTATTCCAGAAGGCTACAAAGTCATATTCTTTTTCTTCAAAGAATTTATCTTTAAATACCTCAAATTCTAAATCATTAGTTATAGGAAAGAATTTATTTTCATCTATACCATGAGGGGCATATTGAATTTGCCAATCTTTTTTTGGAAAATCTCTAAGTACATTTTTAACTAAGTTTTTAGTTTGTTTAGAAATACAAAGAAGAAGATCATCTGAGCGATAAAAATCTCTGTTCCACATTGGGTATGGTAAATCATCCCAAATAGTATAAAAAATCATTGGGATTTTAGTTCTAATTTCTTTTTCCATTCGATATAACCATGTCCAATAACGGGGGTCAGTAAAGTGGAGGATAGCATCGGGTTTTTCCTGATCTATTAGTTGTCTAACAATTTGATCATTACCATAACCATCCCAGGGGATTACTTTAACTTCAGAGTCTTCAATGCCTATAGTTTGGTTAACTTGTTCACTAAGATCAAATGCTTTACCTTGTTCAGGATGTTTAATTGCAGCCCCTAGATTCACCCAATTAAAATGGTGAGCAGTGTTGAGGACAAATTCTTTTGCCATTGTTCCGATTCCACTATGGAGTCGAATATCATCACAGAGAAGTAGAATTTTTTTTCTGTCTTCTTTTGGAATATAACTTTTTTTCATTAAATAAAACCTTTTTTATAATTTATAAACCACTACCACTAATGGTTAGGTTGGTATGTGTATGAAGAGATTTTGCGAACTCCTCATCAGTTAAATAGAGATGTATACTTCTATTTACTAGTTTTTGAAGATTAAATTTTTGTCTAATAGACGCAACTTTAAAATCCTCAAATAACTTTTCTTCTAATTTTACGGATGTTAATTTAAGTGCCATGTTTGTATATGTTTATTTATACATATACATAGGTTATAATTCCCCTGCTCTTTTAGCATGTTTTATTGCTTCTTTTACACGTGGGTGATTTAATATTTTTTCCTGATAAATATTAACATTTGGTTCTTTTTCTATTTCTTCTATCATTTGGTTTAAAACCATATCATGGGCGTGGTCTTCATCCCATTCTTCTTCTTTTTGTTCTACCTGTTCGCCATATACATTTTCTTTAGTTTTTTTTCTTAACTGTTCGAATGCAAAGTTTGCTGCAATGACAAGTGCAATAGCAAGGGGGTCAAATACAAAAATTATAACCAATAAAAGTATGTTAATGATTTGATCCATGGGTTTACCTGTTAAGCCTGATAGATATTTAAGTGGACCAAGTTCGCCAGCTACGTTATTATTGCTAGTTACCTCAACTATTTCAGTTTCATAATCGAATAGCTGTTGGTTTAGATTGTCTACCCTAGTGTTAATTTCTGTTTGCCTTTCAATAGCTTGGTCAAGTTGTTTTTCTAAAGCTCTTCTTGTTGATGAAGATGTTGTGGTTAACACATTACCTAATGTGTCAGTATACTGTATTATATTGTTAGATAAACCAGACCTCAAATCGCTCACCGCCCCATTAATAGAGGTTTTTTCATCGCTGTATATCGCAAGTTGATTTTTTACATTGTCTCTTTTTGTTTCTATAAGAGCAATTTGGGAATCTACATTACCTGCTAATGCCGCTGTTTCTTGATAAGCTGCTGATAAAAAACCATAAATACCCATAGAGGTGATTAAAATTAAAATTAAACATGCTACCGAAAGGTAATATTTTAATAATCGTGGGAGATTTTCTCTATATTGGTATAGTAAAGATGCTATTACTAATTTAGCTACCTCAAGAGAAGCAGCCATTATTATAACAGCAAATGCAGCTCCAGCAAACAATTTACTTAAACCACTCACAGAGTAGAAAGCAGCTGATGCTGAAACTGCAAGTGCAGTTAGTGCTATTATAAAAGGAAATATCCTAGTTTGTAGCTTTTTTATCGCAGAGTTCGGGTTTATCATTGAAAGGACACCATTTACAGGCTTTATCTGATGGAGTCTTAGTATACTCCTTCATATTATACGTATCGTCCTTGAAACAATCATCAATAAACGCATGGAGATCACGAGTTACACGGTTTATTGTAGTTTTGCCTGATGATGGTACATAATATTGGATTCGACTAGCTGATGCAGGGTATTTGGGATTTTTCGGTATCTTACGTTTCACTATAAAATACTTACAATCAATTTCTTCTACAGGTATGTTATATTGTTCTGAAAAATACTTTTTATATAACACCATTTGTGCCATTTTTATTTTATCCTCTTTATCCCATTTCCCCCAACCCCTAGTAGAGGTTTTAATGTCCCATATACTTACTTTTTTAAGATCTTCATCATAAAAAACTAAATCTAATTTACCATATAACATAATATTAGGATGGTCTTCATGGGGTGGGGTTAAAATAGGCATTTCTACTCCAAGAAGTCTGGTTCCTCGTTTAGTAAAATGCATTTGTCTTCTTTCAATAAAGAAATCAATTATATTTAACCCATCATTTACAAATTCAGCAATCTCCTTTGGTGTAGAAAAATTACTACCAATTTGTTCCTTATAATCCTTATACATTTTTAAGAAACGTTGCTGAAAATCCTCATGTATAGGAAATTCATCTGCTGCCTTAATAGACTTATTGTACATCAAATCTAAATATTCTTGCAGTGTTTCGTGCATAGCAGAACCAAATGCTAAATGAATATTAGGGGGTTGTTTAAGTTTATCAATATACATTAACTTCCACTTATGGGGGCATGATAACCATAAAGAAAGTTGAGTATAAGAAACCATCTTATATTTTTCGTAGTCCATTTTAGGGACTACTGTGTTTTGGATATTTTCTAAAATCATTTAAATTTACCTTGTTGTACAATTTGTGATATAATCCCATACACGCTAAGATCTTTAAGTGTGTCTTCTATAGATTCACCTACTGTATCAGGTTCTCCTAGTACAACCAAATTTTTAAGGCGTTGGATTTTATCGTTCATTCTAAACCAGAGACCTGTTAGTGCAAGTTTAATGTCGCCTGCATTTTCTAAATTAGTACCTACATTTACATTTGAAGTACCATAATTACGGTGTTTTTTGCAAAATAGAACATACTGTTCCATCATGATTTTTTTATACTCTATGGTTAATTCAGGGTATTTTTCTTCACACCATTTTACGGCTGCATCATCTTCTTTATTAAATTCTATCATAATATTGCTCTTCCTTTCATTTTTTCCCAATCCCTATTATTTCTAACATCATCATTTTTAGAATCTATAGCCATCAATACTTTAGGATCTATTTCTAAATTTTTAGCTACTTTTATCAATGCCTTTACATCTTTAGGGAAGCAATGCCCACCATAACCAAAATCTCCATCAGGTCCTGGAACGGACCAATGGGAATATCCTAAACGCTCATCAAAAGTAGCATATTCTATAATCTTATCATAATCTATGTTTAACCCATTACAGATTTGATAAATTTCATTAGCAAATGAAACTTTAGTAGCTAAAAAACAATTAGTAACATATTTTATAGTTTCGGCATACGTAGAATTGGTTTTAATTATTTTAGCTTTTGGGAATATTTTGGTAAATATGGGTTTTAAGGGAGTAGTTCCTTTTCTAGGTCCCCCTAAAATAATTCTATTTTGGTTTTCATAATCCTTTACAGCATTAGCTTCAGTTAAGAATTCAGGATTAAATACTACATTTAAGTTATTAAACTTTTTATTCCATTGTTCAGTAGATTGTGGAGCTACTGTCGATTTTACAACTGCTATAGATGTTTTACTATTGTTTAATTTATCTAAGGTTTCTTCAACTATAGTAGTCACACAACTCCCATCTTGGGCCATAGGGGTGGGTAAACATACAAAAACTATATCACAATCTAATACATCTTTTTCAGGTGCATTACTTTTAGATTTAATTTTATCATATGTTTTTATATCATAGTGGGTTTTAAATTTTTGGTAAACGGCATTACCAACAAATCCCTGACCTATAATTCCTATATTCATTTTTTTAACATTTTTTTAATTTCGTTTTCTTGTAAACCTATATGTTTAAGTAAAAGTTTAGTATCTTTCTTACCTAAGACATTTAGATATTCTCCCGCTTGTTCACACGAGCATTCAAAGTATGTACTTACTATAACAAGTAAACTAGGGTTGTAAGATTTTTCTTTATTACCCTTAATCCACTTATTAAATCTAAATTTATTATCAGTCATAGATTGGTAGTATTTAAAAGATTCTTTAGGGGTGACATCATAACCTTGTAAACGATTTACTACATCTAGCATATTATTATTAAAGCCTAATGCTCTATTTATAATAAATTTATTATAAGTTTTTTGTTCATCCTCATTTAGATCTTCCCATTTAATTTTTTTATCGTGGACTAGTTTTAAAAAATCAAAGGGTGTCATCTTTCGGTTGGAATTCATCGTTAACATGTCCACATTTATGGCAAGCATAAACTGGAATAGGAATTAATGCAGGTTGTCCCGTGGGGGAAAGCATTGGTGAAAGTTTACGCATAAGAGTAACTTGTACAAAATGTTCACACCCACATTTATCACAAACTATAGGAGTAGTTTGGGTAATGTCAATATTAAATTGTTGTTGGTTAGGATCCATTATTTATAAGATTTTTTAGGTTTTTTAAATCTAATTTTATCGTAACGATCATATTTTTTATTAAACCACTTATACCATTCTTGGAATTGTTCGTAGTTTTGCTTTTGTGAATTTACACTCATAATTTTAATAATTTATTTAACATAGCGGCTACACAAATTTCCTTATCAATAACAAAACTGTATTCATACTGGTATTGGGCTATTGTGATAATAGCATCTCCTATCTTTGTAGTATATTCTTCTACATTGTCGTATAAACACCTAAATAATGACTCAAATTGTTGTGCACCACTATTGGCAATTATTTGTCTAATATCATTTAGTTTAGCTTTATTTTTTAAAGCAGCTACAACTTTATTCTCAAAATCAGTATTAACTAATGACTTTGAATCTAAAATTAACTTATTTCCTTTTACACTGCCCTGTACCGTGTTTAGAATTTTCCTAATGTCAGGATAATGGGTAATTATTATTTGTCCCAGGTCGTCCTTAGTAAAGTCAATTCCTTCACTTTCACAGATTTGCAAAATATGTTGTCCCACCTCCTTTTTAGACGGTGGTATAATTCCAAAGGCAACACAACGAGACTGTAGAGGGCTAATAACCCTATCCAAATAATTACATGTAAATATAAAGCGACAGCTATTAGAAAATGTTTCAATAACATTCCTGAGGGTCGCTTGGGCTTGGGCTGTGAGATAATCTGCTTCATCTAAAATAACTATTTTTAGTCCATTAAATCCTATACTAGAGGCAAATGGGACTATTTTATCTCTAATTGTATCAATTCCTCTTTCATCACTAGCATTGATATAAAGATGATCAGCTCCTAATTGATCTACTATTAGTTTGGCCAGCGAGGTCTTTCCAGTCCCCGCTGGGCCAAATAATAGTAAATTTTGTAGTTTACCCGTATCTAAATAATCTTGTATTTTGGTTCTAACAGTGTTATCTCCAACAAAACCATCTAAATTTTTAGGTCTATATTTTTCTACAAATAAATCCATTAGAAAGGCATTGGTTGATCATTAGTATCTTTATCATCTGGTTTATCGACAATAATACATTCTGTTGTTAATAATGTATTTGCAGCAGATGAAGCATTTTCAATAGCGCTACGTGTAACTTTAGTTGGGTCAATAATACCTTCTGAAAGCATGTTAACTTTATTTTCGGTGGCTAGATTCCATCCTAATTCAAAGTCATCTTTAAGATCTAAACTTAACCAAATACTATCTTCATAATTATAACCTGCATTGGCTAAGATTTGATAGAAGGGTTTGCGTGAAGATTTACGGACAATTTCATAACCAATTTCTTGTGCATCATTAAGTGTATCATTTTCAATTAGATACGATGCACAAAGTAAAGCATGACCACCACCTGGAAGAATACCTTCCTCAATAGCCGCCTGTACTGCATGTACAGCATCATCTACTCTATCTTTCCGTTCTTTCATCTCGGTTTCAGTATGACCACCAACATTAATAACAGCAACGCCACCAGCAAGTTTACCTAAACGTTGTTGAAGTTGTTCACGAGCATAGTTGCTTTCTGCTTTATCAATTTGGGTTTTAATTTCCTCAAGACGATCAGCAAGTGCTTCTTCACTACCTGAACCATCAACAATTGTAGTTTCTTCTTTACTGATAGTGACACCACGGGCATTACCAAGCATATCAAATGCCACTTTATCAAGCTTCATACCTTTTTGCTTTGAAATAACAGTACCACCTGTAAGAGCAGCCATGTCTTCCAAAATCATAGTACGACGTTCTCCAAAGTCAGGTGCCTTAACAGCAGCACATTTTAAAATGCCACGCATTTTGTTTACAATCATTGCAGCTAATGCTTCACCATCAATATCTTCAGCAACAATTAAGAGTGACTTGTTTTGTTGGCTAACTGCTTCAAGAATAGGTAATAGCTCTTTTACGGCACTGATTTTACCATCGTACATTAAAATATATGGTTCGTCAAGCTGACAAGTCATTGATCCATTGTCTGTAACAAAATATGGTGACTTGTAACCACGGTCAAATTGCATGCCTTCTACTACCTCAAGTGTAGTTTCGTGTGTTTTGCTTTCCTCAACTGTAATAACTCCTTCACGTCCTGCTTTATCAAAGGCAGCAGCAATTAAGGTGCCGATTTCTTCATCATTATTAGCTGAAATGGTAGCAACTTGTTTAAGTTGTCCCTCACTTGATATATCTTGTGATTTATCTTGTAAAACAGCAACAATGTCCTTTACAGCCTTTTCAATTCCTCTTTTAATATCAATAGCATTATTTGAACGATTACTGACTGCTTCAAGAGCTTGGTTATAAATTTCACGAGCAAGAACAGTTGCGGTTGTTGTACCATCACCTGCTTGTTCGCCTGTTTTAACTGCTGCTTGTCTTACAACTTGTGCACCTGTGTTTTCGATAGCATCCTCAAGATTAATTTCTTTAGCTACAGTTACACCATCTTTAGTAGAATGGGGCATACCCATAGCACTACCAATAATAACATTTCTCCCATATGGGCCTAAAGTGCTAGCAACAGCATCTGCGAGTTGGTTAACTCCATCCTGAAGTTTACCTCTTCCTTCTTCTCCAAATTTAATTGTCTTACTCATATCTTATTAATTTACAACTCCTAAAATTTCTGATTCTGATGAGAGTACATACTCTTCACCTTCGATTTCTACGGTATTTGCCCCGTATTTGGGCATAATAACTTTTTGTCCTACTTCTACTCGCATAGGTACCAAATTACCATTATTATCATAACGGCCAGGTCCAACTGCAAGTACAGTTCCAAAGTCAGGACGATCCTTTCCCATATCAGGAACAACGATGTTCCCGTAGGTTGATTCTTCGGCTTCAATCGGTCGGATCAAGATCCGATCAGCCAACGGTGTAATGGGTGTATTTTCCATATTTATTGATTTTGATTTCTTACAAGATAATAATTAGTCTCCAGGTCTCCAAATTTAAATGCAAAAGTCATTAATCCTTTTGGATTTACTTTCATCCAACCTTCTTCGAAACGTTTATTGTGTTTAAATATTTCTTTAATAAGGTCAGCATTAAATGGAATTTCGCTTAACTCATCATCAGAACTACCAGGTTCTATTGATGTAGCGAAGGAAACTGAATTGGTTGATTTATTTCCAATATTAAATGTTATTTCCTTAGATGTAAAACCTTCTCTAGTAGAGATGTAAACTACCTCTTCACCAACTGCATCTTTTGCTTTGATAAATTTAGTAGTAAACTCTTCATTAAGTTCTACTTCTATATTCTCTTCCATTTTATTAATGGTAGGAACATTAGGGATAACTTGAGGATCTGCTAAATTAAATTTAATATCCATTGCAGTATCAGCAATGATAAATTTTGCAGGTATACCTCCTTCTTTTTGTACTTCAAACATTACTTCATTTTCAAGAATGCCTAGCATTTTACTTAAAGTAGAAGTACTATAGATTCCAAATTCACCAATAGGGAATTTGAAGTTTTTAGATACTACTTTACCAACTAAATTCTGCGAATCGTTAATAAAATGAGCACTAATGGATTCACTATCTGAAACCCATTTAATTCGTTCTATATTACCACCTAAATGGTATTTACCTATAAAACTATCTATTATTCTTTTATCTGTCATTAGAATGAGAAAAAATTATTTACATGTGTGTTGAGGGTTAAACTACCCCAACTTAAATCTTTATAAAAGGTTTCTAACTTATTTTTTAGGATAGAATCAAATGCTTTGTCTCTATCTATATAAGTCTCTACGAATGTACGAATACCTTCTGGGAAATCAAAGTCTAAGAAACCCATTGTATCAATCTTATATGGATTATCTTTTAAATATACCCATTTGATTTTATCTCCCTGTACAATTTGGGAATGCTTTTTATCTCACCCCTTAAATCTAAGAAAATCATTATAACGAACAGCAGCTTTAACATTAACAGGTGCTCCTGTTTTTAATACTGTAAATATATTTCCAGCACCCGGGGGTCGTTCAACGTATTTTTTAATATCTTTTACCCCTGTAGGTTTACCTAATAATTCAAGTGGTAATTCGTTTAGGCTATTCTTAAATTCAAGGATTTCTTGGTCGATTTCACTTCTAGTAGCACCAAATAGGATTTTATTAAGTATACCATTAAAGAATTTCTTAAATAATGGTGGGAAAT
>Ga0181406_1000065_pt1 | contig 35323 bp, 24 predicted proteins | sample 29SPOviralmetaG_FD_130135 | JGI IMG/M metagenome (GOLD analysis project Ga0181406, IMG submission 130135) | Marine viral communities from the oligotrophic San Pedro Time Series (SPOT) site, San Pedro Channel, CA, USA - 29 SPOT_SRF_2011-12-20 | ecosystem: Environmental > Aquatic > Marine > Strait... | reverse complement strand
GGATTTGTTTCTGCTAATTTATTTAATTTATTTAACATTTCTTCTTTTCCTGCTTCATTTTCTTCTTTTTTTTGTTGTTTTTTTATTTGTTTTTGAGATGGAGGTTTGGTGGCTTTTTTCAATTCTTTTTCATATAATTTATCTAATTGTTTTACTTTCATATCATCAATAATCCCATCATTTTTCATATTGCTTAATTTTTCTTTGAATTTGGGATATTTTTCAGCCAATTGATTTAATTTATCTAATGATTCTTTTCTTTCTTGTTGTCTTTCTTCTTCCATTTCCTCTATTAATCCTTTTCTCTTCTTTGGTGTTGCCATTTTAATATATATATACTAAATATTATAACTTATAATGTATAATATCTAGTAATTATTATTTCTTCTGCTTCTTTGTCTTTTTCTAATAGATTTACTTCTTGTATATTTATTTTTACCTTTACTCCTTTTCTTGTTTTTTCTAGTATGTTTTTTATTTTTTCTCTTTTTTAATTTCATCCTTTTATATCGCTTTTTTTTCGTTTTTTTATTTGATTTTCTTCTTCGTCTTCGTGTATATTTATGTCCTCCTTTTTTTATAATATATTTTTGAAATGCTTTAATAAGAAATTCTTCACCCGTAAGCTTTTTTCCCATTGTGGTCCATGATTTCTTATTAGTTAAATAGGCTTTACGATCTTTAAAATATTTTGTAATACTGGCCATCAATTTCTTCTTATCCTTTTGAGATGCTTTTTGAAAAGCTAATCCTAATTTTTTCTTTTCTTCATCATCTCCAGTTTTCCAGTTTTCTATCACTTCATCTTTTAACCAACTCTTATATCCAGTATAACTTGCCCCTTTGTCTTTTAATACTTTGGTAATATCAGTAGCGCCCTTTTCATCTGCTATTTGTAAAAACGTTTTGCCGACATAATCTCCATCCTGATACGGAACATCTAACCATGATTTTATCCAATCTCTTCCTTCTTGATGCTTCTTTTGCATTTTTCGGAAACTATCTCCTTTCTTCCCTTCTTCTTTCATTCGTGTATTACCAAGTTCAATATTTCGTTGAACATCATCAATATTATTTTTATTAATAGACGCAAGCAAACTTTTTCTAACATTTGAATATTCTTTACTGAATAATTTATTTACCACGCCAATATTTTTGTCTTTTGATGCTTTTAATTTATCGTCTTCCAATTTTTTCTGAGCATCTTCCATTTTTTTTTGTCCTTTGTCTTCTTCAGCTTTTTTCTTTACTTCTAATGTTGATTTTTTATCATCAAATTTTTTATTGGCTTCATTTAATTTTGCTTCTAATTTATCAGGATCGCTAGAAAACTTTTTCCTTAATTTTGCCAATTCTTTCTCTCTCGCTTTTTCGTTTGCATCAATACTTTTATTAACTTTTGCTGTAGCTTTTGCTGTAGCTTTTTCTAATTTCTTTTCTGTTGCGGCAAGTTTTTTATCCTTTGCAACATCTTCTGCTATAACAGCTACAATTCTTATCATCATAGGCTTAGGATATAATTTATAAAATTTTTCTACAAATTTACCTTCTAAACTGCCTGATTCATCATTTTTCCATTTTTCTATAAATCTATTAAAATCATCTTTTGTGCATGAGAGTTTTTTTGTTTTCTCTTCAAAATATACTTCATTATGATCATCACTATCTGTTTTACTTTTATCAATTTCAATTAAGTCTTTTATTGGAAGACATGGAATAAACATATATTTTCGATTTTTTTTTAAACCTTGAATTGAAACAGTTTTTTCTGTTGTTTTACATGTATTTTTCTTGAACGTATTTTTTGTCATTTGATTACAAAATTTTTTTTGTTCAGCTTTGCCATTTTTATCAATACAATCACTTAATTTATTTGCATCTAAAACTTCTGCAAATTTTTTCATTATATCCGAACTATACGTATATTTTGCGTCAAATAAATCTATTGAATATGTTTTTAGTTTTGCTTTATTTAATTCTTCATCACAATTTGGATCTGTACAACGTGTAATAGTTATTTTATATTTAAATGGGTTCTTCTCTTTAATTTGATTAATTAATATTCTGTGTGGTAAAACATTAACATCTTTACTAACTTCATCAAAATCACCAGAATCTTTTAATTTTTTTACAGCTCTACTTTGAACAATTTCACCATTTGCAATATAATATTGTCTAATTAATTTAAACCAATCGTCCGAATTATCTTCTTCAGCTTCACCTTCAGTTCCAGCTTCACCAGTTCCATCTTCACCAGTTCCAGCTTCACCAGTTCCATCTTCACCAGTTCCATCTTCACCAGTTCCAGCTTCACCAGTTCCAGCTTCACCAGTTCCAGCTTCACTAGTTCCAGTTGCACCCGGGTCAGATATTGATTCATCTGGTTTTACTTTACCAGAATCTAATTGTTTTTGTATATTATCTCCCATTTTTCCAGCTAAATTAGCGACTTGTCCTCTTTGTTTGGGGTCGTCTAAATCAAAATTCATATTAAAAGATAAATTACCATGATTTCCACTTCTTCCACTTCTTCCATCGCCTAACTTTCTTGTTCTATTTAAACCATATTGATTTATTCTTCTTGTCATCCTGTTTCTAGCAGTGTGAGCTATATTAGACATTACACTTATAAAAGCACCTATACTTTCTTTAAATAAAGTCATACCTGCTTTGGCAGCACTACCAGCTGTTTCAGCTACTAATGGTCCTATTCGAGCATCGTTTTCCATATGTTCATCAGAGCCAGATGGACCAGATGGACCAGATGGACCAGATGGACCAGATGGACCTTTCTTTGGCATATATCGATTTCCTAATTCCTTCATTCTACCCACTAATTGATCTTTTGCTCCTTTAAAATCGCGTCTTAATACTTTTCCTGCAAATTCTTTTGTTCTACCAACTAAATTTTCACCAACAGCTACACCTTTCCCTACACCTCTTTTTTCTCCACTGGCCGGAGTGTTTTTTATCTCATTAAATTTATTTTTTGCCCGATTTTTTAATTGTTTTCCTCTATTTTTTAGTTTTTCTTTAAGTTCTCCTGTTTTTCCTTCTTTTAATAATTTCATATCTTCTTTCAATCTCTTGCCCAAATTTTTTCCAATACCAACACCAACATTTTTCTCAGGTTTAGACATACTTATAATATACAAATAATTTAATATTATAAGAATTTATTCATATTCACTCACATATTTTATTAATTTTGTTAAACCATAAAATGTTCCACCAAATAAAACAGTCTTAAAAAAGTAACCTGAGAAATTTAAATTTTTATCTGCTGAAAAGAAACTAGGTAAATGTTTTAACATTAATTTTTTCAAAAAAGGCAGTTGAAATATAAAATAAATTACCATTACTAAAATAGGCGTTGTAAGTTCATCATATAATTCATTTATTTCAAACATTTCTTTTTCTTGTTTTCTATTTTTCTCAATCATTTCTTGTAAAGATTCCTCTTCGCCTATATAATCTCTTTTATTTGGGTCTGCTTCAGGAACATAATTAGGCCTAGTTGTATTGTCATGTGTTATATGATTAGTATTCATAGGTATATCTCTATTTGGTAAATCAGTAGAATATTGAACATTCTGTAATCCATTTACAACAGTATTAATAGCATTTTGTTGCGGCATTAGTCCAGGTTGTTGCATTTGTTGTTGAAAATTTTGTTGTTGCATTTGTTGTTGTTGCATTTGTGGTTGTTGCATTTGTGGTTGTTGCATTTGTGGAAGCATTTGATTTTGTTGCATTTGTGGTGGCATATTATTTGAAGAATTATTAACTTTTTCTTCAACAGACATAATTACATTATTTTTAGTTATTTCGTTTGGCAATTGTTCTATGCTAGAAGTTCCACTCATTTATATAATATTACTAATATTGGGAAATATTATATAAAACGCAATTAAAAATCTACTATTTTTTTATTTGGATCACATTTAACAGCTTCTTCTCTATATTTATAACATTTACCGTCAAATTTAAATACTTGTCCTTTAATTTTTTCTAATTTTGGTGCTTTAAAAATTAAGCAACTTCGATCTTTACACACTTTTCTAAATATAGTTGCCAATCCCAAACCTAAAAGTATTGAAATAACTATTCTACCAAAATCACTATATATTAATCTACGTATATGCATATAATATATAGTTACATTATTTACTGAATATTGTACGATCTTATTTTTGTTATATCATTAGGACATTTAACTTCTTTTGATATGTATTTAAAACATGTATCTGATTTATCTTTAAATAAAACATTATTTTCTGTATCTGGATTAGGATAAACATATATAGTATTTGTATTTGGATTTATCACATAAGAAAGAAACAAACCAATTGATAAAGCTATAATAAAAACAGGAACATTTAAAAATTTCATATTATATATATAGTTTATAATATATTTCATATTAATTCATCATTCTATCATATTCTTCTTTTTTAGTTGGCTATGTTAATATTTCAGCACTATTTGCTACTTTCTTAAATTTTTCTTCTGCTTTTTTCTTTTCTTCTGCGTTTTTATTTTTTTGTTTATCAGGATGATATTTCAAAGCAGCCTTTTTATAAGCTTTTTTAATATCTTCCATGGTAGCATCTCTCGAAACACCTAATATTTTATAATGATCATCTACTTTCTGTTTAGGAATGAATTTTTTTTTAGAGAAATCCATGCCTTTATTTATTAATATTTTATAGTCTTGTTTTCCAACCTTTACTTCTTTATTAATATCACTTATAAATTTTTTATAGACTTTATATTTTATAGGATTTTTAGTTCCTTCTAATATCAAATCTATTTCATATATTTGAAAACTTATTTCATGTTTTTTTTCCATTAAAGGTATTATTGTATCAATATAAACATTTAAAGCATCTTTTAATAAATTTTCGCCAGTTTGTCCTTCATTTTCTGTAGTTTTTTTATATTCATTTAATATTTTACTATAATAATTAACTTCGTTTTTTATACGAATATCCAAATCTTTAATTAATTTTTTTCTAGATTCTTTCATCATGGTAGGAGTTTCATTTCCTTCAATAGCAATTTTTTCACTTTCCATTTCTTCTTCTATTGTAAATTGTTTATTATATTCATTTTGCATTTCAGATAAAATATTTTGTTTTTCTTCTAATTTCTCTTTTATTACAGAAAATTCAGCCAATATTACGCTCTCTTTTTCTAATTCAAATAAAAGATCTAATTTTAATTTCATTATTTTAAATTTTAAATCTTCTATTTCAACTTTTAATTCTTGTTTATATTTCTCGAAATTCTTTCTTTTACCTAATTTAATTTTTATATGAAAATCACACTTTTTTTTACAATTACACATTGCTTCTAAAAAATTATTATCTTCTATAAAAATAATTCCTCCAACGCAACCACATACTAGACATTTAAAGTTGTTTTCCCAATCTTTTACCATTTTTTGTTTATCTGTTTTATTAGCCTTTTTATATTTTGGAGTTTTTTTCTTTTGTATCATTTTAAAATGATAATAACCTTTTAAATCATAAAATTTATCCATTAAATCAAAAACTTTTTTGTATTTGTTATCCATTATAATTAAACATCATAAAATTTTTTGTGAAGCATTTCGAAATTACTTTCAAATTTAGGTAAATCAGTTATCATTTTATTATATTTTTCTTGATGTCTATCATTTATTTCTTTTACTTTTGATAATAAATATGTTTTTTTTAGTTCTTCTTTTGCTTTTTTCTCTTCTTCTCCGGGTTTATTTTGATATTTATATATTAAAAATACAGCAAATAAAATAGTAAATCCTAAAAATAATGCTAAATTAACAACAGTATTGTTCATTTTCAATTTAGTTGTATGGCAATTTTTTAAGGATTCTCTAATGAAATATTTAGTTCCGGGTTCAATTAACGAAGGAACATTCATTTAAAATATACAATTATAATTTCAAATTATATTATACACATTATTTATATATGGTTTTTGGCGATGAAAAAAAAGAAGTAAGTCCTGAAGAAATGGCAACAAATCCGGCAGTTACAATAGGTGGTTTTATGGGTTCCTTATTATTGTATTATTTATTAAGATATTTTTTAATAGATAGTAAAATAAAATATAGTAAAGCTATATTATTAATATTATCAATAGTATTTATTATAATAATTTCTGGTAGTCAAATAGGAACATATACTTTATTATCCAAAAGAATATGTCAATCGGAACAAATAACACAAGCTATTAAAGTAACATTTCTTACAAATATATTATTTATAGGAATGATAGCTGTTTTATTAAAAGTTTTCCCTGGATTTAAACAACCTTTTACTAATACATTTGGATATTTAATTGTTTTTATATTTGGTGTAAAAAAAGCTATGAATCGTTTATTATTGAGCTCTGCTGAAGGAGGTGATATTGTAAAAAAAATATATGAAGATCCTTCTTTATTAATAAATTTAATAACTCCTGAAAATTTCAATAAGGTAATTGAAAAATTGCAAAAAGGAACTCCTCCAGTAATAGATCCTGATCCAAAAGACGTAGTTAAATTATATAAATTAGTTGGTTTAAAAGATATGATAGGAGAAATGATTTGGATATCATTAGGAGGAGTTTTGGCTATTGCTACAGGATATAATATGATGATGAATATTTCATCATGTAAAAGAGATGAAGGAGAACAAGCGAAATTAGCAGGCGCAACAGCTTTAGCAAATGCAAAAGATAAAGTTGAAAGTGAATAATAATAATAAAGCATATACAATAAACCGTAATACAAATAAATAAATTATAAATAGTATCTATATATAATTTATGTCTGATTTAATAAAACAAGCAGAAGAAAAAACAAACAAAGAAGAATTAAATCGTATTAATAATGAAGCAAAAAAAAAGAGTGAAGCCGCTAAAAATGCTATGAAAAATTTCGCGGATGAAAATAAAATTGTAGTAACAGCTACATCTTCAGTAATAGTAAATTTATTAGGCTTTTTATTTTTATCTATGGTATGGAATAAACAAGATGTATATAAAGAAATGAAAAATGGTAACAGAAAATATTTTATGATGAAAGCATTGATTATGATAATTTATATCGCATTAAATATAGGTATTATTTATTATATATCACAACAAGTATGTTCTAGTCCTCAACTATTAACTTCTATAAGAATTGTTATTGTGAATTTTATATTATTTATATTATTAACTCAATTAGTTTTGCATGTATTACCAGGATTTTTACAACCATTCTCGAATATTTTTGGTATGGCATTAATTTCTTCAAATATTTTTAATTTAGATGAAATAATACATACATTATTATTAGAACCTGATGAAGGTGGTGATGTAGTTCAAAAAATAATAGAAGATCCTAGTATATTAGTAACGATACTATCACCAGATACTATTGAACGAGATGTAGAAAAAATGAAAACCGACAAAAAAAGACCAATTATAAAAAAAGAAGAAGATTGGCAAAAATTATCTGAAAAAATAAGTGACCCTGAAGAAAAAAAAATATTTGAATTGAAAAACAAAAATGTAGTAAAAGATTTAAAAAAAATTCTTAGATTAAGAGATTCTGTGTCTTATTTTATATGGATGTTATTAGCTGGTATGATGTTTAGTTCTACAAATGCTAATCAAGTAATGAATATTGCAAAATGTGCTGACAGTCCTAGCGAAGAAATAAATAATAGAATGGACAAAACATCGGGACAGATTTCAGCAATAAAAAGTTTATAACTGAAATTAAAATAATTAATACATTTTTGGAAATGAAAGGTAATATAAAACCACTAAGTAACTTACTATAGCTAAAAATATTACTAATAACCATATAGGTAACACCGTTTTATTTTTTCGTCCTATTCCAAATTTTCTTAATGCTCCATCATTATCATATAAAAAAGAAGGCGATGTTATTTGAAAAACAACAAATAATATTAAAAAAATAACAATAGCCACAGATGTTATATTATTTCTTATTAAATTTCTGTCCATAATAAATTATATATAGAAAAGTTTATAAAATAATTTAATTTACTAAATTACATTATTTAATTAATAAAATTCATCACCATCCAAATCACCATGGTCATCATCTTCAGGCAAATGAGAAATATTGAATTCTTCTTGATTAATGCGTTGTTGAATCTGTTCATTTTCAAGTATATCATCCATATCATATATGTCTCTCATCATTTCTGTTACTTCATCTCTAACACCGTATTTTTTTTCTAAAATCGCGGTTTTCTCCATATGTTCTCTTTCTTTGTCATATTGGTCTTTATCATACATATAAATTGCTTTACTTTCTCCTAAACTCCAATCTCCTAATTTATGATTTTGCATAACTTTAACTACTTTTCTTTGTTCTTGTGTAAGGTCTTCATATGTAGTTGTTATTTGTGTTTTTTCTTTGTCTTTAATTTTTAGAACTTCTTCATTTATTTCACTATTTGATTTATTTACAGCTTTCTTTAATTTTACAAATGAATTCATATATGCTGCTAACAAAGAAGAAACATTTTCTTCTAATAATTCTCTTTTTCCTCTAATCAATCTATCCTCTGATTCATTTTCATAAATGTCATTTATAACATCATAATGAGTATCAATTATACATAAAAAGAAGTATTTTGTTATTAAATATAACATTTCACCATTGCATATAGTTTTATTATCTTTAAATTCTGGTAAAAATGGTATAGTTTTTAATAATTCTATAATATCAATTGTTTTAAAAGTTATTTTTTTTAATATTTTCTCTATATTTTCATTTCCATAAAATTTGGATAATTCTTTATATTTTTCAGATATATTTGAAGCTATATCCGTATAATGCCTTAAACTTAGCTTCCATGATTTAAGAACAGATATACTTTTTTTATCATATGATATTTTTTTTAATATAATAGAGGGATATATTTTTATAACATCGTTAATAATATTTAATAAAAACTTATGTTTAAAATAACCTGTTTCATCACGCGAATTAATGTAATAATTATCACCTCTTTCTGAAAAATCATCTAAATTTTCTAAAAATCGAATTGCCTTTCTAGAATTTTTAATTTTTTTAAATAAAGCTTTTATTTTACTTAACATTTCGGTATTATGTTTCTTTAATTGAAATTTTAGTTCTTCAACATCCTCATCGATTTTTTCATTATAATGTGATTCATGTCTATCAAATAGTTCTTGTAATTTATTATAAATAACAGAACAATTATTTTTTTCATTAGAATCGCTGATTGTGTCTTTTTCTATCAAATATCTTAATAGTTTTTCAAATTTCATTTTTGGGTGAAATTTATCAAGAGACTCAACTTTCTTTTTAGTATTTTTACTTATTATTTTTACTAATAATTTTAATGTTCCATTTGAAAAACTATGACCCTCGCTTTTCATTATCTTAATACGATCCTTTATAGAATCATTTTGAGTATAGCTGCTTATATTTGTAGAACATATTTGTTTCAATTCATCGTCTAATTCTATACCTGTATTAAAATTACAATATTTAATAATAGTTCGATAAATTGTTTCTTCGTGAAACTCTTCTATTTCTTTTGGATAATAAAACTTAGTATCTTCTAATGAATTAAATGATGGTGTTGTCATTTTAGAATATCTATTATATAAATTTGTTAATTTATTTGATATTACATTATGTTTATCTATTGCGGGATTTTTTTCAATAAAATATTCGTAACTTGATTTATCAGGAAATTCGTCACAACATGTATTTTCTAAAAAATTAACATCTCCCATTGTTTTTAAAATTAACGGTTGTTTGTTAATAATTTTTTGCATGTTATCCTGAAAAGACAATGAATAGTAAATTATTTTTCCATACAATGAATTCAAATATTCATACATTTTATTAGTTCCATCTTTATAGCTTTTGATTAACGAAGATTCAAAAGAACTATTTACATCTGCTAGTTTTTTTATTTCAAACGGTTCCAAAATAGGTAAAAAAGCATTCCATTTTTCAGATAATAATTCTTCAATAATTACTTCTTCATTGCTTTCTAACCACGTTTTCTTTTTCTTTTTTAATAATTTTATTTCAGATAAATTTAAAAAAACATCTTTTATATATTTTGTTAATTTATCAGTAGTATTTTTTTTATATTTTTCAGCTTTTTTTTTGGTTAATTTTGGCAAAGCACTCCATGGTGTAGATTTATCCCCATCTTTAAATGCCAATTTCAATGAAACACATGTTATATAATCTATTATACCATATTGTTCGCCCTTTTCTAATGGAAATCCTAAAAAAGATTCTTTACAACCGTGAAAACCTTTGCCTTTTGCTATATGTGGTATAGAAATTTGAATAATAATTATATATAATGATAATGTGAAATACATAACTAAATTATTATATGCTTTATCATATGATTGCATTTTTTTACCTAATTTTTCAGCTTCTTTTACCTTTTTATTATAAACCTTAACACTGGATAACTTATTATCTATTTGATCTTTAATTAAACGAACAATAGTTGTATGATATTGTTTTGTATTGATACCCAAATTAACGTCCATTGTTTCTACTATATTAGAAATTTGCCTAGCTGTTTCTGTTTTATATTCCAACTTTTCTTCTTTTAAGATTGTTTCATCTTCCTCTTTTCTTCTCTCATCTATAGATAAATCTAATATTTCATGTGATATAACCTTTTTACCCGTTTTTTCATACATATCAACGTTTTCATAATTAATAAACCTTATTAAATGACCACTATGTTTATCCACTACTTTATCACCGTCATCACTAATAGTTCCTCTCTCAGCACAAATTTTATCTAATACAACTGTATATTTATCATTAAAAAAAGCATTAGCTAAATCATTATAGAATGTTGGTAATAAAATCAAATTTGTCTCATTACAATAAAACCAATATTTATTATAGTCATTTTCAATATTTTCATCATATTTATAACTACAAAATTTTTCTACGAATTTTAAAATATCATAGTATTTCTTTATAATGTCTGATTGACCTAAAATAGTATCTCTTAAATCAATATATGGAGAAACTTCTATCTGAATATCGTCTTCTAATTTTTCAGACAATAAATATTTTTTTGTATCGTAATGTAATTTATTAACTCTATCATATTTATTCAACATTATCATGTTTTGCATATTTTTTGCGAGACTGTCTTTTAAATTTTCTTTTAACACTTCAAGATTTAATTTAAAATCATCTTCTATTTTTGACATAATATCTGTAATTAATTCAGTTTCTATCATTAACTTTCCTTCTTCTTTATTAGTGCAAGATTTTTTAATACTAATACAATTCTTTTGAACATTACAAAAATTAATCTCATCAATAAATTTATCGTTTAACTCTTCGTCTAAGTGCCATTTACCTTCTTTTCTTATATAATATCTATATTCATAATCTCCCAAATCTAATAATCCATAATCTCCATCTATAACTAGTTTTTTACCCATTAACATAGCTTCGCTATCACGTTCTGCATTTTTCGCACTTATTCCCAAATCCGTCATTAAATGTTGAATTAATTGTCTTTTCTGCGTTTTTTTATCTTGAATTGATTTAATGTGTCCTAATTCATTATAAATATCATATCTTGTATCATCAAATTCTTTATCAAAAAATATTTCTTTTTTACCATTATCGCTTACAACTTCATCAATATTTTTAAATTTTTTCGCCAAAACAAAAACACTACATTTATTTTCTCTATCTGATATGAATTTCTCTCTATCGTTATCTAGTTTATCTTTTAATTCAAGTAGTTTTTCATCAATATTAATTGTTTGAATTAAAGAAATATCACTTAACGTGATACCATCATGTAATAATCTACCGCCGTCTAAATTTATAATATGTTTTATATATTCGACTGGTTTAAAACTCTCGTCTAATTTATACCATTTTTCATCCATTTTCTCAAGTTCATCTTTATTATCGAAAAAGTTAGCTAATCTGGATTTTGCATTATAACTTCTTATATTTTGATTTTGATTTAATGTATTCATATCTAAAACATTTTGTATAGTGATTTTCAAATAATTGTTACATCCAATATTTACAAAATTACATATTTCTTCATATTGTTTAAATGTTATATGTTTGTCATAAATTAAAAATGGTTCCAAATAATCAATTGCTTTATTATAAGATATAGAATCTTGTAACTTAAAATATTTCATAATGTTTAAAAACAGTTTTTTTGTTTTAGGTATCATATTATTTAAAAACTCTACATAAGTTTCATTTGTTTCTCTATCATCAATAATATTGTTTTCTTGAAAAATTATTTTATTTAATTTATTCATATCTTTAAATTCAGTATCATCATTTTCCTGATTTTCAGTTAAAATATATCTAGGTATAAAGGTATTATCATTCACATAAAAACTGTTTATATATGGTGTTAAATGTAAATTAGATCTATTATATATATTTTCTCTATTCAAATACAATTTTGAATAATTTATTACGGGTAAAGGACACATTAAAAACCCATGTATAGATATATTATCATTAAAAGTTAAAGGTTTAACAGTTGCCTTTTTCGTTTTTTTAATTTCTTCATGTGTAATGTAATTTAAACCAGTTATATATTTTGTGCTATTAAACCGTGAAATATTTATATTACTATCGATTTCCCATTTATCATCAAATTCATTAAGAAAATAGTTGAATGATTTATGTTCTATAGATGCTGCCGAAGAATTTAAATCATCTAAATTGTCTATAACTACTTCAAAATTATTTTTTATCTTTTTTTCAATAATTATATTTGTTTTATCTAATGGTGTATTAAAATGAGATTCCATAGTTTGTTCATGTAAATAAACATATTTATTTTGTTCTATAGGAATTCTATCCGAATAATATAAATCAGATATATTCATATGTTCATTAATAAACTGTTGCGTCGTAGGTGGTGGCATTATAATATCTAAATTATCAATATCATTTAATTTGACATTGTATAATTGTAATCTATTTTTAACAATAGGAATTAACCATTTAATTGGTTGATCTAAATTAAATAAACTTTCACTTAATGGTCTGTAATTAGATGAATATTTTTTTACAGATGTAACTATACCTTCCATATTAAAATTTGAATATTGACTCCTTAATTCTTTAAAACGATCAATAGAAACATTTATGTTTTTTAAAACGGTTCTTGTTCTTTTATTTGATGGTATAACAGATAGTAAATCATCTAATAGGTCATTTACTTGAGTTTCAATATCATAAATTTTTTCATCTTCAGAAACGCTTGTCATTTCGACTATTGTGGCTGTTTCATTGCCAAATTTAATATCATCGGCTTCTAGTATTAATGAATCTTTTTCTTGATTTATTTTATCATTATCAAATTGATATATTAATTCGTCGTCATCATCGTCGAACAATATATTATCTAAATCATCTCTATCTTGTTTAATTTCCTGTTCTTCAGCATCATCATCATCAAATATAACTTTTTTCGGAGGTTTAAATGGAATAATTGGTTCTTTTAATGGTAAATTTAAAGGAATTCCTTTATAACTGAAATCAATATATATAACATCTTTATTTGGATATGTTGTAATCTCAATGCAATCTTCTTCTAAATTAGTTATTTCACCATTTATAACTTCTGGAACAGAACCACCAAAAGAAAAAGACCACCAAGTATTTATGTTTAAACCATGTTGTTTGGCATAACCTACTTCTAATGGTTCATCTAATATATGTATTTCTTCTATACTTTCATCACTTAATTTACCATCATTTATAGTAATTTGAAATCTTTCAAAATTGTCATTAATAATTTTTATTATATCATTATCTAAATAATCAATAAGAAATATTTTATTATGTAAATTATCATTTGATTGGGCTATAAATTTAATAATCATACCTAATTTTAATTGATATTCAAGAATTTCCGATTTTTGCATTTTACTTATATTTATAGTAGAAATTATATTCATAAACGAAAATTGATTATAATAAAATAAGTTAAAGAATGTTTATTTTATTATATACAGATGTCTTATGAATTAAGTGCTGATGTTATTAATAAATCTATCAAAAATAAAGCGGTTGCCGTTGAAAACAATTTAATTGTAAAAGATTTTGGAGGGCTATTTAATATAAAATATAATAAAGAAAAAGTTAATGGTAATAATATTAAAACACTTGGATTATATCGTTCTTTAATAGTAGACAATAGTGGTAATATTAAATGTTATTCGCCTCCAAAATCATTAGACTATGAATATTTTGATCAAGATGTTACAAAATGTTATATAGAAGAATTTGTGGAAGGAACAATGATAAATATATTTTTTAATACAGTTATAGATGATTGGGACCTAACAACTAGATCAAATATTGGTGCGAAATGTATATTTAATTTATCTACAAAAAAAACCTTTCGATATATGGTTTTGAGTGCTATGAATGAAATGAATATTGAGTTTTCTGATTTTGATAAAAATTTTTGTTATAGTTTTGTTTTACAACATCCGGAAAATAAAATGGTGATTCCAGTAAAAGAACCAAAATTGGTATTAGTTGATATTTTTAAATGTGATAAATTTAAAGTTTTTCCAATTTCCAGAAAAATGTTTCATACACAGACACATTTATTTATAAAAAACGAAAATATAATTAAACCTATTTATTATCCTAGAATAATGCCAGATTCTTTGTCTGGAGTATTAGAAAGTATGATTAAAGATAAAGACTATACAGTTATGGGATATTATGTTCATCATGAAAATTATGAAAGAACTAAAATTAGAAATCCAAATTATGAACATGTAAGACATTTAAAAGGTAATTCTCCAAAAATCCAATATCAATATTATAATTTGCGTCAATTAAATAAGGTTAGAGAATTTTTGAAATTTTTTCCTGAATTAAAAGAAGAATTTTCTGTTTTAAGGAGGGATTTGCATAAATATACAACAAATTTATATAGGAATTATTGTGATTGTTATATTTATAAGACTAAACCTTTAAAGGAATATCCATATGAATATAAAACTCATATGTTTCATTTACATAATATATATCTTAATGAATTAAAAAATGAAAAAAAACATGTAAATTTTACAGTAGTAAAGAATTATGTAAATAGCATGGAACCAGCTAGATTAATGCATGTGATAAATTTTCCATTAAAAAGACAAAATTACGAAGAAAAAAAAGTTGAGATAGAAAATAATTTACAAATAAAACATTAAATAATTAATTGTTATATTAATTAATTATTTGAAATCATCATGAATCGTTTTAAATATTTTAATACCTATATTACAAGAATCTTTTAACATCGAATATAAAGCTTCTTTATTATAATCACTTTCCTTCTTCATAGCCAATCTTATCAATGAATTTTTTTCATGTGGATGTGGTTTTAAGAAACCAATGAAATTCAATTTACTTTGGTCTAGGTAATACTTATAATGTAATATATATTCAATAACTTTACCTAATGTATAATTTTCATTTTTTAATATGATATCATATGAGTTTTCTAAAGCTATAGCCTCTTCTCTTATTTCTATAGTATTATTATCAATACTATCTAATATTTTTTGAATTTTATCAATCATGATATTACAAGCCACTTTTAATAACTTTTCGTTTTCATAAATTCCTAGTGATTCTATTTTGAAATCAAATGAATTTTCAACATAATGTCTTTTTGCATTGTGATTTTTCCAATTTTTTAATTCATATTCTATGTTTTCCTCAGTAACGCCTTTAGATTTTAAATCTTCTTCAAAACTATCTTCAGCATCTTGTTGTTTTACTGGATCTGGTGTAAATCCATAAGCGCATATACTAACAACATTAAACATCCCCGATTCTTTTGCCGAACACTTTGATAATTTAGCAGTTAATGATAATTCTTCGCCTGGTATATCTTCGGTAATTTTCGGTTTAAGTCTGGCCAATAATATATAATCTTTTGTAAATGAATTTGGAGGAAAAATCTTTTTAACAGTTGTTTCTGGTAATTCACCATTTATTTTATCATCATCCATTAATTGTTGAATTTTGATATCTTTAGTTGTAATAAACAATAATGAATCTGACTCATTTTTTACATTAATATTAATTTGAAGATTAGCAACATTTTTAGTAATATCGTCGATATGAACAGGAATACAACCTAAACGTTGCATTATAATTTGATTATTAAATTGTGAGGTGTTTTTTTTTATATGAATCATTTTTTTACCATTGTTTTCTTCTTTCATAGCAAATACTGGTATATCTGATAAAATAGTTCTTCTTATTGCATTAGCAATAGACAAATTAGTATTGCTTAATGTAAATTTAAATACTCCTTTTTCTTTGCCAATAATATCTATTTTTGGAGTTAGTATAGAACTTTTCGTTTTTTCTTTTTTAGGAGGCATGGTAATATATATATTTATATAAATTATTTTTAATCGATTTTAAAAATAATTATATTTAAGTTATTTAGTTTGAAAAATTATAACAAATACATATAAAAATGTCAAAAAATACAATTTTATACTATAGTAAATATTGTGAAAATTGTAAAAAGTTATTAAAAATTATGGGTAGAACTTCTTTATCAAAAGAAATTCATTTTTTATCAATAGATAAAAGAGTTAAAAAAAATGATAAAACATATATTTTATTAGAAGATGGTAAAGAAATATTATTACCTATAATAATTAATAAAGTACCCGCGGTATTATTACTTCATAATGGAAATAAGATATTATTTGGTGATGAAATTATTAATTTTTTTAGAAGCCAATTAGATGAAGAAAAACGCAAAGCTGTAAAAAGTGAAGGAGAACCAACGGCTTTTAGTTTTCGTGGAGAAATGTCTAATACCATGTCTGATAGATATTCTTATTTAGATCAAAGTTCTGATGAAATGGGCGTTAAAGGTAATGGAGGTTTAAGACAAATGCATAATTTTAGAAAAATAGATGAATTTATAAAAATTGACACACCTCCCGAAGACTATATTAAGGAAAAGATGGCTGAGAATACTTTAAAAAATTATCAAGAATCTAGGGAAAAAGGAACAAAAATCCCTCAACCTCAAAATTTACAATCACATCAATAATTTATAAATATTTTAATAAATTAAATAATAAATATAAATATACTTTTATTTATTATATTATGCATAATCCAAAGATAAGTGTTTTAAAAGCTTTTTGTAATCATCTGATTGATTTATACGATGATTTAATTCCAGTATATCCTAAAAATGTTGAATTAAGAAATGGAAAGACTTGGATAGAAATAACTAGAAAAGTCAATCCTAAAATTTTAATTAGAGGTTGGTTTCAATTTTTTAATGATGCTAGTTATTATCAAGAAATAAAAGACGGAAATATAAATTTCTTTCTTGAAAAAGATTATGAAAGTGAATTAAAAGAATACAATGGGGGTAAAAATAATAATAAAGAATATAGAGATTTTATTGAAGATATAAAAAAAATCTATATTGATATGGAACAAGAAAACCAAAAAAAATTGCTGAAATATATTCAAAATTTGTGTAAATTGGCAGGAATGTATTATAATTAATTTAAGTTAATTTTTATATAAATAAATAAATTTAATTTATATTAAAATGACAGAAAAAGATATTTCAAACGTAGAAATACCTAGTGAATTTTACAAAATCATGAAAGATTTTTTAAATGATATACTTGTGACTTTTCCTGAATATGAAAAGCATATTACAGAAGAAGAAAATTTGATATTAACAGGTGATACTAGTGATAATATATTATATTTATATTGCAAAGATATTTATCCTGAAAGATTTTTTGATATTTTATACAAAAATGATGATATGTTTCAAGACGAAGAAAAAAATACACGGTTTTTACCAAATATTGATTTTCAGTATTTTTTTTCCCAAGATATTTCCGAAAAAACAAGAGAAGCAATATGGAAATATTTACAACTAATATTATTTACAATATCAAACACTATAACAGATTCTGAATCATTTGGTGATACAGCAAAATTATTTGAAGCCATCGATGAAGAAGAATTAAAAAACAAAATGCAAGAAAGTATGAGCGAAATGTTAAATATGTTTGATTTGTCTAATAATGATTTAAGTGGTGTTAATTTTGATGATTTAAGTAATAATAATTTTAATGGTGTTGATTTAAGTGGTATTAATATGCCTGACCCAAAAGAATTAAATGATCATATAAATTCTTTGTTAAATGGTAAATTAGGTCATTTGGCAGGAGAAATAGCAAAAGAAACAGCAGATGAATTAAATATAGATGTTAATAATACAAAAAATGTTACAGACGTTTTTGAAAAACTTTTCAAAAATCCGGGTAGATTGATTAATATGGTTAAAAAAGTTGGGAAAAAACTTGATGAAAAACTTCAGTCAGGAGAAATAAAGGAAAGTGAGTTAATGGAAGAAGCTAGTGATTTAATGAAAAAAATGAAATCTATGCCGGGCGTAAAAAATATGGAGCAAATTTTTAGTAAAATGGGCATGCCTACCGGGAAAAATTCAAAAGTTAATTTCAATGCTATGCAATCTAATTTACAAAGAAATATAAAATTAAGCAAACAAAAAGAAAAATTAAGAGCAAAATTAGAAAAAAGAAAACAACAAAAACAACAACAACAACAAAAATTTACTCATTCAACATATAATCCAAATGCTGAAAAAATGCAAAAAAGTTTTATTAATAAACCCAATGAAGAAGTTGTTACAAAAAAAAGGAAAAAAAGAAAGAAAAAGAAGAAGAAGAAGGAACAATAATTTAGATATTATTATTAAATAAAAATAATGGAATAATATATATTATGAGTAATTTTTGGTTATATAATCCAACTGTCTTATTCGATAAAGAACAAATATTAGAAATTTGGCCAAAACCTGAAATGGAATTAGCTAGAAAATTAAATGCAATAACTAGAATAGTTGCAGTATTAACTATAATTGGTATTATTATTACTAGATCAGGAAAACTTCTTGTAACTTCCATAATTACATTAGTTGCTTTAGTAATTTTATATAAAACACAATATGAAGACGACGAAAAAAATAAGTTAAAAGAAAAATTTATGAAGGAAGGTTTTGAATCTGGTGATGGTAACGAAGAAGGTAAGTTCGTAAAAGTTTTTAGAGATACTTTTACTAATCCTACTAAAAAAAATCCTATGATGAATGTTTTGATGTCAGATTATAAATATGACCCTAAAAAAAAAAAGAGCCGCGCCTTCTTATAACAATAACATTCGTAGAGAAATAAATCAGGCAGCAAAACCCCAAGGTAAATTATTTAAAGATTTAGGAGATAGTTTGGCTTTTGAAAATACTATGCGAAATTTCTATTCTATGCCAAATACTACTATTCCAAATGATCAAAAAGCTTTTGCTGAATTTTGTTTTGGCGAAATGACATCTTGTAAAGAAGGTAATACAGATGCATGTGCAAAAGTTAATAGAAGAATCGGTAAAGTATTCTATTAAATTAATTATAAAAATTTATCTTATAATTAATATATAAATGGCAACTACACATAATTACGTATTTGATTCATTAAGCCGGATAGGTGATGATGTATGTGGTATATCAGAACGCGATATGCAAAATCAAAAACACGGTTCTTATTTAACACAAAATCATTGGTCATCAAATTGTGGTATGAAAGCACCTATTAATTTCGCTACTTCACAACCTAATATATATTATACAGGTGGTGTTGGAGTAACTGAAGGTTGTACCGTTGATAATGATTCTAGATTAAGAATCGGTAGCACTCAAACTAATCCAAAATGTCGTATTTCTTTATTAGAAAGACCTTTTAAAACTGTTCCATTTTTAGGAAGAGGACCAGGAAATGCTATTTTAGAATCAAAATTAATGCAAGGTGCAAGTGTTTTGGACAAAAAAAGTTGTAAATTAGTTACTGAAAAATCATTTAGAAATACCGATGTTGAATTGGTCCCAACCTTAAAAGCAACTATTCAAAATCCAAATAATTTAGTAGAAGGTATTGCTGCTGATGGCTGGATTCGTGGTGGATTACCATCTAGAGAACTCACTAGAGATATGGATTATTTTAAAAGAAAAAATTGTCAATAAATTTAAGTAATATAGTTAAAAACATAATTACAATTTTTAACTATATGATAGTGATTTTTGAATTTTTATTATTTATTGTAGTATTTGCATGTCTTATATCTTTATTTTATAGAATGTGTGAAGAAGAAATACCACTTGAAGATGATGACGAAGAAAGTTGTTTTTGTTAATTTATATTTAAATATATTGAACTATAATTAATTATATGTATAATTATTCTGTAAATGTTCATTATAAAAATGTGCAATATAACGATAATTTATATAGAACTCAGATGTTAGAAGTGTTTGGTTTAAAAGAATACAACGACGATATAATATCTAATCAAATGAAACAACTTTATAACAAAATTAAAGATTATCCCCAAATAAAACAAATTATAAAGCTATTAAAACAATTTAAATATGCAAAAATTTTTATTGTTAATGAAGAAGAAGAAAATTTATATTTAATTTTTATGTTTTCATTTGAATATTTCGATTTATTTCATAATTGTTTAAAAGAATTAAATAAAGATAATGTTATTAGTGAAGAAACATTTAATAAATTATTAAATGCACTAGATAATAAATAATTTGATTTATAAAAAAATGTCATACATGTATATATGGCTAGCACACATTTAAAAAACACAAAATCACATTACTGTATAAGATCCAAACAATATTCTGATATTATGGATACTAATTTAGATAAAAAAGTAAGTGTTCAAAGCACTCCCTGTTTTGCCGATTTAGGAATTTTAACCGGAGTTATGTCAAGTGGTTATAATCATAATGTATTATCAAATAATACAGCAGATATCGAAAGCAATTTATTTGGTATAGGTTCTACGAATTTAGCAGAAACAAAAAGTAATGATTTTTATCCTAGAATTAAGAAATTAGAAAAATGCACCTTTTTTCCTTTACCAAAAGTATTTATACCACAACCATTAGTTGTTGAAAAAAATCAACGTCCATCTGGTCCATTTTCATAATTTAAATAATAAAAAAAATTTATCATTTAAATACATAATGTTTCATAATACAACTCGTAAAAAAGTAGAATCAAGACAAAGTTCTAGAAATATTACAAGCGAAGATATTGCTGATTTTCCACGTGAAAAAAAACATCGGGAATTTTTGATGTGGGACAAAAATCTTAATAAATATACATTAAGTGGCAAAGATTCAGTTACTACCGAACAATTAAATGAAATGAAAGATTTTATTTTAGGTACTGATAATTTTTCAGGAAAATTAGATACTTTACAAGAAATTGCTGAATTATTAGGAGATCCTAGTAATAACTCAGCCGGAAGTTTAATAAGCAGAATAAATACACAACAAGCAGAATTAGACAAAATTAAAATTGATGAAAATGGTGATAACATCGATTTAAATGCAATAGCCACACAATTTATTAAAGATAACGCTATTACCACTGATAAAATTAATGCAAAACAAGTAACTGCTGGTAAAATAGCTGATTATACTATTACTACCTTAAATATTGGTAGCGACCAAATCAATACAAGAGTTATTGACGCATCCGCTGTAACACACGACCAATTAAGTTCAAATAGTGTAGATTTTCGTAATTTAAAGTCCGATTCTGTTAGAAACGTAAATTTACATGAAAATTCTGTTGATGGGCGCGTTATTGGACCTGCTGTTATTGACATGAGTCATTTAAAATCGTCTATTGTAGGAAACGTTAATTTATCTGGTAGAGCAACAAATTCTGGCGGTGCTGCTATTACAAATGATAAAATAGTATTAGGAACTATTGAAAGAGATTCCCTAAAAAATAATTTAATTGATAATAGCAAATTAGATAATAGTTGTATTACAAGTGATAAAATTATGAATTATACTATTATTGCTGATGATATAGCTCAAAATGCTATTACTACAACAAAAATTGCCGATAGACAAATTAATCATAATAAAATTGATATTAGTGGCGTTCATGCTGAAAATATTTTACAACATGCTGTCAGAACTATTCATTTAAATACTGGTTCTGTTACTACTCCAAAAATTGATAATTTAAGTGTTACAAGTGCAAAATTGGCTTATTATTCTGTAGCAGAAGATCAATTAAAAACAAGTGGTGTTGCTACAAAAAATATAAAAGATAATGCTGTTACTAGTGATAAAATTGGTTTAGGAAATGAAGGTGTTCATACAAAAAATATAAAAGACAGTGCTGTTACAAACGAAAAAATATTAAATGGAACTATAAAAGGAGAAAAGATAGATAATGAAACAATTACTTGGCAAAATATCGATATTAGTGGTATTAAAACATTAAATATAGAAGATAGTGCTATTACTACAAATAAAATTGCTAGTGGAAACATTACTACTGAAAAAATAAATGATCACGCTATTACTAGTATTAAAATTGCTGATAGAACTATAGTAGGTGATGATATTAATTATAACGAAATCAAAACAGAACATATATTAAATGGAGCTGTTACATCCGCAAAAATACCAGTTTCTCAAATAAGAGATTATCACATAAAAAAGGGAAATTCAGACAATGTTTTTGGGGTTGTTACAGATAATATTGATAATGATGCAATAACAAATGCAAAATTAGCCAATGATTCTGTTTTAAAAGAACAAATTAAAAATGGCGAAGTTATCACAGAAAAATTAGCCAATGATGCCGTTACCGGAGTTAAAATTGCACCAGATACAATTGAACATCAACATTTCAATGACGGTTGTGTTTGGACAATAGATATTAGCAATGCTGCCATTACTGAACCAAAACTAGCAGAAGGCGCTGTTACAGCTGGAAAAATTGCTAATGGTGCAATACAAAGCCAACATTTATCACCTGGTTGTATAAATACAGAAACCATAATTGCTAACTTAACTATAACTGGTAATGATATAACTAATAATACAATAAATGCTGGTGATAAAATTTTAAATAATACAATTACTGGTGTAAAAATTGCTCAGCATACTATCGATGCTTCTTTATGTTTAATTAATAATACTATTGATACAGTTAAAATTAAAGATAATGCTATAAAAACCTCACATGTTCAAGAAAATGCTATCACTTTAAATAAAATTCCTGATTTGGAAATTACAGGAAGTAAATTAGCAGAAAACACTATACCGGAAGGTAAATTACAAAATAATTCTGTTAATAATGGAAATATCAAAGATGATGCTGTTACAGAAACAAAACTTATAAATGGTGCTGTTACTACAGATAAAATAGCAAATGATACTGTCAAATTAGAACATATGAAAGTTAATTCAATCGGTAACAACCAAATTATTAATAATTCTATCATCGGAAATGAAAAATTTGTTGCAAATAGTATTACAGCAACAGAAATTAGTGGTAATGCTATTACATCAGTAGAATTAAATAATGATGCTGTCATTACTAGTAAAATATTAGATGATAATGTGACGTCAGCAAAACTTTCAGCAAATTTACGAAAAAAAAATAGTTATTATTCTGTTCCAGTAAGTTATAATGATGCTTCTGGTGCGTTAGTTAATCTAGAACAAATATTAACAAATAAAGCAGATATTACAACATTAAATACTACACTAACAGATGTTGTTGGTTCAGCACCTGATACTTTAAATACATTAAAAGAACTTTCTGACGCAATTAATGAAAATCCAACTTATTTTATTGATATATCAAATAATCTTAATTCAAAACTAGATATAAGTGGTAATGGACAAACTGTTCATCAAGTAGTTACATTCATTAAAAATATTGTAGCTGATATTAGCGGTAATTCTAATACAACTACTCGTTTAAAAACACCTGTTAAAATAGGCGATACCGTTTTTGACGGTAGTGTTGATATACAATTAACACCATCAGATTGCGGTTTAATTATAGACAATACTGATCCTAGTAACAATGTTATTATTACTGCTGCTGAAAGAGCAAAAATTAATAATTTGGATACTGAAATAACTAATCTTTTAAGTGGTGCTAGTGGCCAAACCATATTAGCTAACTCAGCAGTAACTACAGTAAGCGATGTATCTCAAAATGTAAATGGTGAAAAATATTTTGCTGATTTATGTCATTTTAATTCTGGTATATCAGGTGAAGTAATTGGTAATTCAGCTACATCAACTAAATGGAAAAATACTATTAAAATTGGTAGTAAATTTGACGACGGAACCGCACATATTAATATGGACGGAACCACTGATATTTCTTTTACACCAATACATGTAGGTATTGTAAGTGCTAGTAATAATGTAAATGATAGAACAATGATTACAAATGCTGAAAGAGTAAAATGGAATGATTTATCTGATTGTTCATTTGAAAATGTAAAAGCAGTTGGTGGCATTATGACTGCTAAATTTGATGCTGCTTATGATGCTTCATGTAGTATTGTATTTAATGAAGATTCGACTATTACTTGTAGAAATAATATTATATCTGATGTTTCTGGGACATCTACATATGCTACAGAATTAGCAACTGCTAGGCAAATAGGTGGTGTAGCTTTTGATGGTTCCATAGATATAGTTCCAAAAAAAATATTTGTAAATAAAGTAAATCAAAATAGTAATCAATTTTATTCTATTTGTATAGCTCCAAGTGGGGATATAGATACTAATATTCAAACAGATGATAATCGACTTATGTGGAATCCTTATACATCTACACTTAAAACTCAATTTTTAGAAGCTGCTACTATTACAAATAATACTTTGCCAAAAACTGTAAATCATATTGTTAAAATTAATAATAATAAATTTGAAATTGATGGAGTCGAAGCGCCAGAATTGGATTTTGTAAAAGGTTACACTTATATTTTCGATGTTTCCGATAATACTATGAATGGAATTGATTTTAAATTCAGCGAATCATCTGAAAATAGTAATAATGATGAATATACTACAGATGTTACCGTTTCAGGAACAGCAGGAACAGACGGAACAATCACAATTATTGTTCCTGATAGTAATACATTTGCTGGACCACTTTATTATTATAATCCAACAACAGCTTCGTATGGTAATAAAATTAATATAAAAATCATAGAAGGTACATTAATTGCTACAAGATTTGAAAATTTTAATTATTTTGGTTTTGATCCATCATATAATGTGACTTCTGATTTAAACAAAGATACCGGCGCTATTCATGCTGAAAAAACTCGATTATGGATGAAAAAATATAATGGAGACGACAGTGTTTATTTAGAACCAATGAGTGTTGGATTAAATGTTACTGATTTATCTAATCCATTAGATTGTAAAGTTATTTCAGAAACAGAAAGAACTAATTTCCAATTTTTATATGATAATTTGGTAAAATTAACTTTGACAAGCAATAATGAACCACAACAATTAATTGATATATCTGAAAATATTGTATTAGATAGTTTTAATATTTCAAAAATTGATAAAAGTGAAAATAGAACCGTTATAAGTGATACAGAGCGAATAAATTTTCAACAAATATATGATAATTTGAAATCATTAATTACAAATGATGAGAATGACGGTATGGTAATGAAAAATGTAATAGATATTTCTAATAATTTTGTTGATGGTGGCAACTATTTAAAAGATATTTCCGATAATTTACCAACTTTGTCACATTTAGCTGATATTTCTAACAATTTTGCGGATGGTGGTGTTTATTTAAAAGATATTTCTGATAATTTACCAACTTTACCACATCTAGCTGATATTTCTAACAATATAGGTGATGGTGGTGCAAAAATAAAAGATATTTCTAATGCTATATTTGATGATAGTGTAGTAGCTGGAGGACACTTAAGTGGAATAATTTCTTTAAGCACATTGTTTGCTGACGGTGGAGCCGCGATCAAAGACATTTCTCTTAACATGACAGATTCAACAAAAATACAATCAAGTTATGTTAGTCAAAATATGTTAGACTATTTAAAAAATATAGATTATAGAGATTGGGATCTAACTTCTACTTTACCAGAAGAAGACAAATATCGTAGAATAATTAATAAAAAAGAAAGAAACAATTTAATTGATTTATCTAATGCGTTATTGAAAGAGGCAGAGGGGAGAGAAGATAATACAAAGTTAATAGAGTTCCTTAAAAATATAAATTGTGATAATTGGAATGTAAGTGACCCTAATAATCCCGAAACGCGTTCTATTATTACAAATAGTGAAAGAGACAAATTGATTACATTATATACATCTTTAGTTTTAGATAATAATGACCAAGATATAAATGGTATTAAGAAATTTTTAGATTTATTTAAAGCAAATGATGGAATAGAATTAAGCGGAAATATTTATCCTGATAATCAAGGAAATGGTAATATTGGAACTTCAGAAAATTCATTTATTAACATGTATTTAAAAAATACCAACATATGGTTAGAAAATCAATATAAATTATGTGTTGAAAATAACAATTTAAGATATAGAAAAGTAAAATTAAATGTTGTTCCACGCTCTATTTATAATGCTTATTCGACACAGAATCCATTTGAAAATACTACTTTCAATGTTACTATAAATGCTGATACTCCAAAGCAAAAATATGAAATTAAAACTTTATCTGATACACTTTTACAAGTTGTTCAATTAGTAAGAGGTCGCGAATACACTTTTGATATATCACATAATTCCAATGAAAATAAAGGTTTTCGATTTAGCGAGCATATAGATGGTAGTGCTAATAATGTAGATAATGATTATCCTAATGTTTATAGTCATAATGTTGTTATAACTGGTGTTCCTACTGATGGTTCAACTAATGCTACAGTAAAAATAACACCAGACGAAACAACGCCTGACACTTTATATTATTTTGATGCTAGTAATAATCATTTAGATATTAGTGCTGTCGGTATTATTAGTGTTGTTAATGATAACGAACAATGGGAAATTGATGTTAGTAATGCTAGTGTAGCATATAGTAATGGTGTTAGTAAATTAGATGACATGAAATTACATCATTGGGAAAAATATAGTAAAACACTTAATATTGATACTAATGATGTTTATTCTACTAATGATGATGATTATGATCTAACAACTAAATTATATATTGATAATTTGAAAACATCTAATATTGAAGCTAATGGAAATATTGATGTAGAAGGTAATTTAACATTAGTAGGTTATACAGATATTAGTGGTAATGTTGATATTAGTGGTGCTGTTGATGTTAGTCAAAATATAGTAAGTCAAAAAGATATTGAAGCTAAGGGTAAGTTTATTGGTGACATAGAAGGTAATTTAAATGGTGTTATAGGTAATATTACACCTAATTTAATAACTGGAAGCGTAGTTACAGCCAATACAAAATTTATGGGTGATATTACTGGTGATATAACAGGAAATCTTAAAGGAAAAGACTCGACCAATTCTCAAGAAAATATTATTACTAATTCTACTTATACAACAGCAACAGTCGCAACAACTACTTTAACAATAAGCGGAACACCTAATGATACAGCCGATGCTTATGATATTAGTATTAACGGTGTTCAAATTACTTTTACTGGCGTGGATGATGCTGATTTAACACTCACTGCTTCTAATTTACATGCTGCTATTGGAACAAACATTACAGATATAACAAGTAGTATTGATGGTGCTGTTGTTACTATTACTGGAAAAACAGATGGAACACAATTTACTTTTCAATCAAATAATACCGATACTACAGGTTTAATTACAGAATTAACTGACGAAACCATACAGACTACAACCGATGGAATAATAGAAGCTTTTACAAAGGCTGTTTTTAAAGGTGATGTTACTGGTAATTTAACAGGTGATGTTACTGGTAATTTGACAGGTGATGTTACTGGTAATTTGACAGGTGATGTTACTGGTAATTTGACAGGTGATGTTACTGGTAATTTGACAGGTGATATTAATACACATACTGCTATTATAACAGGTTATTTGGATGTTAGTGGTAATGTTGATATTAGTGGTACTGTTGATGTTAGTCAAAATATCATAGGTCAAAAAGATATTGAAGCAAAAGGTAATTTTATAGGTAATTTAACAGGAGATGTTACTGGAAATGTTACTGGTGATATTAATACACATACTGCTATTATAACAGGTTATTTGGATGTTAGTGGTAATGTCGATATTAGTGGAGCCGTTGATGTTAGTCAAAATATCGTCGGTCAAAAAGATATTGAAGCAAAAGGAAATTTTATAGGTAATTTGACAGGTAATGTAACTGGTAATGCTGATACAGCCACTACTGCTACTACTGCTACTACTGCTACTACTGCTACTACTGCTACTACAATTGATATTGGTGATTCAACAACACCAACACCAGCGGCAGGAACAAAAGGTGAAATACGATTTGACGCTAGTCATTTATATATTTGTATTACCAGTTTAACAGCAGAAAATGCCAATGATGCTGAATGGAAAAAGGTTGCATTATTAGACTTAACCTAATTTAGTAAATACCAATCATATATAAATTATTTTATAAATAAACTATATATGTCACTTTATAAATCGGCACACGAACTAGCTAGAATTTCAAGATCATCTAATTTTATAACAAGTGAAAACATTTATGATTTCCCAAATATTATCCATGACGGAGATATTTTGATATATAAAAATGATGAAGCAGGAAAAAGGTGGATTGCTGGACCCGCTCCAGAATATGTTAATTTAATTACTAATAATCGATTAGCTATTGAAGATTTGAGTAATGTAATAATACCAGAAACTGTTAATAATTTAATAGCTGGAGCGCCTGAAGCAATGGATACATTAAAAGAAATCGCAGATATAATTGGTAATGATCAAAATGCTGCTGGAAGCATTATAAATCATCTTCATATTTCTGATATTAGTATTAATTATTTGGAAACATGGAAAATTGATGTAGATGTTTCTAGAAATGCTATTCATATGATAGCAGGTAATAATACAACAGCTATTAATAGTAACATTAATTCTATAGCTTCTCATAAAGTTCAATTCGACAACCATGCTTCTTCTACAAATACTAGTTTAACTAATTTAAATACAAGTATCACTAATTTGGATAATAGTTATAATTCAATAAATACTATTACTAGTAATACTGTTAATCAAGTTAATACAAATACAACAAATATTACAACAAATACAACAAATATTACAACAAATGCTTCTGATATAATACTATTAAATACAAAAACACAAAACCATGATTTAAGTTTAAATAATATCAAATCACTCCAAACATTATATAATACAAATATTAACCAAAATGCAAATGCTATAGTTGATTTAAGTAACAGTATCACTACAAATCTATTAAAATCAAACGCCAATGAAACAAATTTTAATACTCATATTAGCACAAATTTTGCGACTGCTAATGCTAGAGCAACACAAAATGAAAGTGATATCACTACAATGAAAGGAGGTAGTAATGCTACTATAGCAGCATTAAATACTGCTATTATTAATAACAAATCAACCTTTGATACTAGAATGCTAGAATTATCTAGTACAACACAACAGGCAACAAATAATAAAACAAGTGTTAATATTTTAGATATTTCAGTTAATACGTTAGATATTAGTATGGCAAAAGTAGAAACTGAAACAGTTACACGTTCTATTTCAAATTTAACAAAAATCAATACGAATATTATTGATATTTCCAACAATAAAGCTGATATAACTACTAATACTACAAATATTACTACTAATACTACAAATTTAACCAATTTAACTAATGTAGTAAATAATGTTATTGATAACTCCGGCGCCGGATTAGATAGTATAAAAGAGCTGGCAGATCTTATGGGAAATCCTAATGGAATAGCATCTAGTGTGTTAAATAGATTATCTGCTTTAGAAAACGTAGATGTAACTCATGAAAACGATATTTCTTTTAATTTTAATGAAATAGCAACCATAAAAACAAATCAAACAAATATGAATAATAATTTGGCTAACAAACAAGGAATTGTTTCATCTAGTAATACAATACCTATTGTAGGTGTAGCTAATTTACAAACATTATTAAATTCAAAACAACCATTAATTCGAAATGCAAATAAATTAGAAATTGTAGATATAAATAATTTACAAACTACCTTAAATACAAAACAAGATGTGGTTACTGATAACTCTTTAACTATTTCACAAGTTTCTAATCTACAAAATGAATTAGCTCAAAAACAACCTTTAATTACAGAAAATTCTTTATCACAGACTAAAATTTTTAATTTAATACCAAGTTTAAACAATAAACAAGATACAATTGAAAACGATGATTTACAAATAGCACACGTTCAAAATCTACAAAACGCTTTAAATTTAAAACAAGATATTATTACCAATAATTCTGTTCAAATTGAACATGTTACTAATTTACAACATAAGTTAAATCAAAAACAAGATACCTTAACCACCGGACAAAACATCAACATCGATACAACAAATAATGTTATATCAACCAATGCTGCTTCTAATTTAAATGAATTAACTGATTGTAAAGTAGGTGGAACTGATTTTACAAAATGTTTATTTATTGGAACTAATACAACAGGTATATTAAATGATGCTAATAATAATATTGCTCTAGGTGATAATGCTCTAAGAAGTTTAACAACTGCCGATGATAATATAGCTATAGGTGTTAATGCTTTGGATAAATGTTCAACTAAACAATATAATGTAGCTATAGGTAATTCATCGTTATTTAATAATGAAAAAGCAGCAGGTGGTGAAAAATGCACAGCAATAGGTTATCAATCAGGTATTGATAACTGGTCTGGAAATAACAATACTTATATAGGTTATAAAGCAAATTGTGGAACAGGTTTTACTGATTTAACTAATAGCACAGCCATTGGTTTTAATTCTACTGTAAATTCTAGTAATACCATACAATTAGGTAGCACAACAGTAGAAAAAGTAAAGAGTTTTGGTAAATTAGATTTAAGTGATGGTAATAAAACTGTTACTTATCCTAATACACATAATAGTGCTGCTGGAGATGTTTTAGTTATAGACCAAAATGGTGTAGCGTCATGGTCAGCTATGGCTAGTTATGGATCGCAGGTAACCGATATATCTAATGCATTGGATGTAGTTATAGCGGATATTTGTAATAATGATACAGGTTTAACTTCTTTAAATAATAAGTTTGATGACCTAAGTTCTAATAATGCTAGTTGGGTTTCAACAATATCTACAATTAATACACAATTAAACAATCATCCAAATTTTTATGATACACTAGATACAAAAATAGATACAAAAATTGGATTAACAGGAGATGAAACAATTTCTGGACAAAAAACATTTAATAGCGATATTGTTGCTAATATTACAGGTAATTCTAATACAGCAACAGCTTTACAAAATTCAATTACTATAGCCGGAAATAGTTTTAGTGGTATTGAAAACATAGATATATCAGCCGCACAAATTACAGGAATTGTTCCTTTACCTTATGAAACACATGTTCAAACAGGTTCATTAATGCCTACTGATTTAGCTTTAAAAGTTGGTTTAATAGATAAAGATAAATTTCTATTACGGGGTGATATAAGTAATAATGGTGTAGATCAAGACATAAGTGGTATTATTACTTTTAATCATGGTATTATTATTCCAGAAACAATTGATTTGTCGCATAATGTAACACAATTAAAAGATATGGATAATAATCATACTCATTCTGGTAAAATAATTACTGATGCGGAAAGAACACAAATTACTACAAATAAAGTTGATATTACAGGATTAAGTAATTCAAAAGTATCGGTTGCTGGAGCAGAAAATATAACTGGTATAAAAACATTTACAAATGGTATTACATTTACAAATGGTATTATTATACCTTCTGGTCAGGGATTAGATGGTAATGCTTTAACAGCTACTACATTAATAACAAGTAGAACAATAGCTGGTGTAGCATTTAATGGGTCTGCTGATATTGATATATCCGTTGAAAATTTATCTGATGTAACAGACAAAGGTTCTGGAGAAATTATTACTGCTTCTGAAAGAACTCAAATAACTACAAATGCTAATGATATAGCTGATTTACATACTATCGGAGATGCTAGTCATAATACATTAGATGGTTTAATCGCTACAAATGCTACAGATATAGCTACAAATTCTACAGATATAACTACAAATTTTAATGATATAGCTGATTTACATACTATTGGAGATGCTAGTCATAATACATTGAATGGTTTAATCACTATAAATACTAATGATATAGCTACAAATGTTACAGATATAACTACAAACGCTAATGATATAACTACAAATGTTAATGATATTGCTGCAAATGCTGATGATATAGCTACAAATGTTACAGATATAGCTACAAATACTACATCATTGTCCAATTTAAGTGTAACAGCAAATGCTATAACTTATACTACCGCTTATACGCACACGGCATATCAACAAAATAATGTAAATGGTGCTAATTATATAGCACCAGCGGATGCAACCGCTGATGTAGTTGCGGCATTGAATACTTTGTCACAGGCTGTAGAATTATTAGCAACTGAATTACATAAATTAAATGGTAATAAAATAGTGTATAATAATAATTAATTTAGAAAAGAAAATATTTCATAATTATATATGTCTTTTACACGATATAATTATGATGATTTAAGAACAGCAAAAATATTACAAGAATCAACCGGTCCGTGTAGATATGTTTTAAATGTTCCTGGTCCAGCAAAAACTACACAATATATAGGTGATCCACATGTTAGATTACAAGGTTTTGCTGCAAATAATCAATATGTAAAAAATGGTCACCCCATTGATATAGATAGTGATTTAAAAGGAATTACTAGATTATTAAAAGGTGGTGAAAGAAATTTATATCCTAATAAAGGTGTTGTTCAATCACAACCAATAAAATATAGAGAAAATAATAATACAATGATGAAACAAACTCGAGTAACACATCCTGCCCGGGAATATCGACATTTAGAACAAACATTGGTTCAACCATTATTATTAAATCCACAAGAAAATGTTTGTTTCCATTTCGAAAACAATCTTAATACAAGACTTTTAGAAAGAGACAGTCATGTTCCCAAATTACCATGCTTATAATATATTTTGTTTAACTTAATAAGAAAATATATTACACATATATATATAAATGGAAATAGCAATACCATTAGTTGCCTTAGGAGCTATGTATATCATATCAAATCAAAAAAAAGAAAAAGAAGAAAAAACTGGAAAACCAAAAACAAATGAAGGATTTGCATCAAGAACAAGAGCTAGTAATAAATTATTAAAAAAAAACTTTCCAGTTGAAGATACGAGCGAGAAAAGTAATTCAAAAGATCTAAATTATTATTCTGGTGCTAATGCGAATACTGAAATGCCAAAATATAATCCAGGTTCAGCTGTCGTTGAAAGGTCTGGACGCCTATTTAACTCTTTAACTGGAGAACAAATATCACCAGAAGAATTAACCCATAATAATGAAGTGCCTTTTTTTGGGTCTTCAGTTACTCAAAGCACAAAAGGTTACGAAGCTTTATTAGATATTTATACAGGAGCTGGTAGTCAAACAATGCAAAAAGAAGAATCAGCACCTTTATTTGAACCTCAAAAAGGGATGGATTGGCCTACGGGTATGCCTTCTACAACACAATATATGCAAGATAGAATGAGAAATAATGTTACGTCTAAAATGAATAACACAAAACCATGGGAAGAAATTAAGGTTGGACCGGGTTTAAATGATGGTTATTCAAAACATGGAAGTGGTGGCTTTAATTCAGGAATGGAAGCCAGAGAAAAATGGTTACCAAAAAATGTAGATGATTTAAGAGTAAAAAACAATCCAAAAAATTCATATGAAGGTCAAGTATTAGGAGCTCATGTGGGTAAAAGAGGACCTAGAGGAGAAATAGGTAAAGTTGAAAAAAATAGACCAGATACATACTACATTCAGGGTGCAGATAGATGGCTTACTACTACTGGTTCTGAAAAAGCACAAACTACTCGTTCTGAAAATATTTTAAGAGATGTTAATCGATTGACTACTTCAAAAGAACATTTTGGAACAATGACTAGCGATAATAATGGTATTTATCAAAAAGGAGTCTATAAAAAACCTTCTCGACAACTATTAGAAGGTCCATTAAAACATTTAGGAGGCGCAACAGCCCCTAATGGATGGAATCCTTCTTCAAAAGATTATGGTAAAGGTAGTTATTCGGCATTACCTAATTCAAGAAGTTTAACAGGACAAAAAACACAATTAGGTGGCGCCCACAATAGCACATTAAATGCTTTGGTTGCTCCAATTTTAGATGTATTAAAACCCACCAGAAAACAAAATGTTATTGGAAATATGCGACCTACTGGAAATGTTCAATCTGGAGTTACTACCAAATATCCTGTTTGGAATCCTAATGATCAACCAAGAACAACTATTAAAGAACAAACCGAAAATAATAAATTTACCAAACCGGGAGGTATGGCTCTTGATGCTGGTCATACAACCAACCCTCATCAACCAGTTTATGGTCAAAGAGATACTACTACTTGTCCTGCTCTAGGTAATCCATCTGCTACTGAAGGGACAGGAGCAAAAATGAGAATATATAATTCAGAATACAACGCCAATTTAAATTATGATAAAGAAAAAATATGTAAAGTTGATAGATTTCATATAGGTAATACTAATAAATTCAATAGTAAAACAAATTATGCCTATTATAAATCTACTGCTACAAATTCTTGTTTTACAAATGCTGAAATGCCAAAATCATCATCTGGTGCTCGTGTTTTAGGTAAATTTTCATCAAGTAATGTTAGAGAAACGGGAAATCAATATGGTAGAAATTCTGGCGATATGTTAAATGCGTTTAATAGTAATCCTTATACACATTCATTAAGTAGCACAGCTTAAATATATTGTTTAAAATAATAATAATATAAAAGTTATTATTTTAATTATTTTAATGAACACATTGAATATACATAAAAATATTAATACAAAGTTGGATTATTTTATAGATAATAAGAAAATTCCACATATTATTTTTTATGGTCCCTCAGGTTCTGGAAAAAGAAATATTTTAAATAAATTCATTGAAAAAATATATATTAATAAACAAACCATTAAAGAATATGTTATGTATGTTAATTGCGCACACGGTAAAGGAATTCGGTTTATTAGAGAT
>Ga0181406_1000064_pt1 | contig 35516 bp, 53 predicted proteins | sample 29SPOviralmetaG_FD_130135 | JGI IMG/M metagenome (GOLD analysis project Ga0181406, IMG submission 130135) | Marine viral communities from the oligotrophic San Pedro Time Series (SPOT) site, San Pedro Channel, CA, USA - 29 SPOT_SRF_2011-12-20 | ecosystem: Environmental > Aquatic > Marine > Strait... | reverse complement strand
CTTCTGCTGATGAAATGTCTATACGTGCTGCTAATACTATTGATTTAGGTATAAATAATTTAGTTGCGTCAGGTATTATGTTTCAAAAAACTATACCATTACGTAATGAAGAAGGAGAAATAAATATCTCTGAAAGAATAACAAAGCCAATAGGCGATGCTTTCTTTATGACGTTAGGTGGTTTGCCTAGAGTTTTAGGTGCGGGTAAGATAGGAAGTCTTTCACTTAATAGTAAAAGCGGAAAAGCTGTTGAGGCTGGAATAGTATTTAGTACTGGCGTAGGCGCATCTTTATCTGGCGTAGGAAGTACTGGTAAAAAAGGTAATGAAACTACAACAATGGATAACCTAATTGATGGTGCTATTTTTACAGCAGCTCATTATATTGGAGTAGGTGCAGATAATTTACGTGTAAAACAATTAGTAAAAGATGGTATATCTACTGCACTTAGTGATAAATCTACATCTAAAAAATTAATGGATGCATTAAACGTAGATGAAGTAAAGTTATTATTAGCTACAAAAAGACCAGAGTATTTACGTAATAGATTTATAGGCAAAGCTGGTGGTGGTAAAATTAATCAGTTAGTACAGCTTCAAACAATTAAAGAAGCTAAAGGTGGCGGTCAAAGACTTTCGTATACAATATTAAAAGACAAAGATGATTTATCTGGTAAAACTATATCTATTACAGGAGATACAAAACAGGAAGTATTAAATCAATTTTATAAAGATTTTAAAAGTGTAATACCTGACACTAAAAAAATATCTAGGTCTTACTTTAAAAAGAATCCTTTTAATTTAAAGACTGGTAATGAATTAAAAACACTAAGCCCAGAATCATATAAAGAACATCAAAGCTTAGTTAGTTCTATATCAAAACTAGAAGCAGATTTAGGTATAGGTAAGAAAGAATCATTTAGTTTAAAACGTTCTGGCTTTACTAGGTCTTACGGTAAAACAGATAGGATGACAATAGAAGAATTAACTACGTATAAACAAATGTTAAAGCCTGAATTAAAAATAAAAAATATTCAGAGAGCAAAGCTAGATGAGGTTCTACCATTTAATATATCAGATGATTTCTTTAAAAACAAAAACACATTTAACGCAATCAGAAAATATGCGTTTAGTCCCGAAGCAAACTTTAGACAATTCGGAGTAGCAGGACAAGAGCTATCTAAAAAAGTTACTGACTATGCTGTTACTAAAAATTTAGTAAGAGGTATGTTTAGTAAATTTGCAAATGATACTAAGGCATCTTTTAAACTAGGTAAAAAAGAATTTGATAATATAACTGGTGCATTGGGTGATGAGAAAATAGCTTTACTTGCAGACCCAAATAAAATAAAAAATATAAAAGACGTAGGTGATTTAAAAAATCAAGCTAGAAATTTCTTTGATGAGTTAGTAGTAGAATACGCACGTAATGGTGGACAAATAAAAGTTGGTACTAAAAAATTTAAAAACTTCTTATCTATATATGATAAGCAAGGTAATATAATAAAAGTTTCTGAAGATTCTTTTGACAATGGTGACGTATTAAAAATATTACAACGTAAAGGAAGTAAAGTAAAAAATACAGATGGTAAAATTGTAAACGTAGATTATGATTTAACATTTAAGAACTCTACTTATGTAGAAGATTATGTACCTTATTTATTATCAGAAAAAGCTAAAAAGATTTTAAAAACAAACGAGTCTTCTTTCACAACTAAGTTAAGAACTACTCTCAAAAGAGCAAATCCAGATGCATCAAAAGATGAAATAGATGAAGTAGTAGCTGCTTATCTTACATTTTCAGACCCTAATAAACCATTAGGAATATTAGATACTAGAAAAGTAGACATCCCACCTTATATGCTATTAGAAAAAGGCACAGGTAAAGTAATACAATTAGATGAATTACCTAATGTAAATACGTTTAAAAAAGGTCAGTCTATTGTAGATGCTGATAATCAATCAAGAGTAATAGGTGACGTAATAGAATTATATGAAAAAGATTTTAGTAAGATACTAGATTTTTATGGTAATAAAATGGCTAATGCTATATCACTAGCTAGAAATTTTGACGTAGATGGTGCTAGTGGTAAGGTTGCAAGAAGATTTATAGGTGCTATAGAAAGAGAAAGTAAACTAAAAGGTATTGATGGAGCATCTGATTATACAGATACTACTTTAAAATTATTACTAAGTGGTGAAGCAGAAACACCATTTACAGGATTTGGTAGAGGCTTAACTACTACAATTTCTAGTGCGTATTTATCAGGACCTTCTGCTGCAATTAAAAACTTTCTTACTGGTCAAGTACAAAATCTTACGTCAGTAGGTACAATAAAGTTATTAAAATCTTACTCTAATTACGTAAGAAATAGAAATGTATATAAAGATTTAGCTACAAATATAGGTGCTACGTCAGATTCTATTGATGAATTATTTTTAACTAAAGGTAAACTAAACCCTGCGTTTTTATTTAGAAATGTTGAAAGATTAAATAGAAGAACATCTGTTGCAGTAGCTGACGTAACAATGAGAGATTCTTTTGAAACATTATTAAGCAGTAAACAAAGTTCTTTAATAAAAAACACCAGAGAAGCCAGAAGGATATTAAAAGATGCAATAAATCTAGATGGTGAGGACATAGATTATATGCTATCAGAATTAAAAAAGAGAAAAAAGTTTGGTGATAAAGCATTTGACCTAGCAATGAATGATAAAAGGTTTGAGGAGATTTACCAGCGAGGGCTTTTTAAATCTCAGGCTGCGACTCAGGGTGTAACCCAACTCCCATACATACCTACGTGGATGGCAAAAAATAACGTAAAGCCACTTACGTTGTTTTATAGAACTGCGTACAGAGTTACAGAAAATACGTACAATAATGCAGTAAAACCTTTTATTGTGGATGGCAATCCTTTCCCGCTTTTCAGGTTCGCTGCTGGGAGTACATTGTCGGGAGCGGCACTATATAATTTATATTATGAAAATGCTCTTGGAAAAGATTTGATTGGTAAAGATTTTAAAAATGTTCCAATGCAATTATTTGATTATGCGGTTAGGGGTGAGGCTCTTGGTTTATTGAGCAATGTCTTTGATGGCTATGGTGGAGTGATAGATTCTTATGTACCAGTACCAGTTGAATTTGTATCAGAGTTTATAAACTATGGTAAAAGCCTTACGGAAATAAAAGACCTTGACGTAGCTGTAAAAGGCACGGTAGACTATGCTACAAAACAAGTTACGTTATTTAAACAAGTTTCTGATTTCTATAAAGAAAAAAATAATGATATTAATAAACAATTTGATGACCAAAAAAGATTGCAGTTTAAATTTTTAGATAATTACCAGCAGTTCAAAAATAAAGAACAAAGGTCAGGACTTGAAGCAGTAATAAAAAAAGGTGAGTTCACTGATAAACAATTTTACTTTAAGTTCCTATCGCAATCTTTAATAGCAGGTGATGATAAATATTTTGAAAAAGATTTTTTAAAAACTAGAGCTTTCTTAGAACACAAATTAGCTAAAACTAAGGCATCTAGAAATGAAAATTTTTATAAACGTACAATAAGAAATGATGTACATTCTAATATGAAATCTAGTTTGAAGCAAAGATTAAGACCTTATCCCGAAGATTGGGATAAAATAGTAATGGGTAAAAGATTTTCAGACCAATATAAAGAATCTTTATCTACCGATAATAGAAAGAAGGTAGAAAATCTTATGAAGATATATGAAGATAGAATGAGATTATTAGATAATGTTATGCGTAATAACTATTTAAAGTTTGATAGTTTTTAAACAACTTCAAACTCATATACTGAACTTGAAGACCTTAGTATATTTAAATCCAAATAGCCTACAAACTTTACAATTTTTTTCTTATCATCAAACTCTGTTTGCTTTGGCATCTCTTTATACTGCCAGTTGTAATCGTATTTCTTTTTATTTAAATCTGTAATATTATATATTACTATACGTTTACCTGAAGCTACTACGTAAAAGAATTTTTTATTAGATATATGTGCATACCAACTATTATAAGAAAACTTATCAAACTCTATTAACTGCCTATCGTACCACTCGTTTCTATGTTTTACTTCTACTACGCACTTATCATTATATGCATCAAATCTTTCGTACTCAAAGTTACTTAGTTTTAATGTTGAATTAGGAAACCTTTGATTATATCTTTCTATTATTTTCTTTTCTATTTCTTTCATTACTTCTCCTAATTTTTATTTATCCATTTCTAATATTTTATTATATAATTTTTTAACTTTTTTATAGTCTATATTTAATTTTTTATTTTTTTTAAAACTTCTATTTCCGTAGTGATGTTCTCTATGACATTTGCAACAAACTATAATTGTCTTATTTATTTCTTCTACTATTTTTTTTAATGAGAAACCAAACTGTTGTATCATATTTGAAATATTATGTTCTTTGTTTCCATCTTTATGATGAAACTCTAAAGCACTTGTTGTAAAAAAAATACTACTTTGTCTAGAGTAACCACACCCAACGCAAGAAAGATGTTCTTTTATTATTTTTAAAGTTCTTTTTTTATTTTTTTTATAAATATTTTTTCTAAGATTATAACATTCTCTACATTCTTTTCGTCTATAAGGTTTTCCTGTAACCTTACTAGTTTTTCCGCTATCCGGGAATAAAATATAATCTTGAACTAAATCACAAGATTTACATTTTTTTGTAGAGTTCAAACCTTTTCGTTTCTTATTACTTAACGCCAACCAAGCAATCAGCTTTCATCTGCTTGAACTCTACATTTTGGACAGACTTCCCTACGTTTACCTATAGTAGGAAAGTCATCATAATAATTATAACTAGTTACAGTTTTATTATTTTGTGTTCTCTTACAAATTTCCCAAACTGTTTTACACTTAGTACATAATTTTAATTTATTATCCGTACGTTTTGAATCCCAAGAATGTAATTTTTTTATATACTTATCTCTAACAGTTGGGTCATTCTTAGCTTTCTCTTTAAAGTTCTTAACCTTTGGAGGATGGTTTACGTTCATATTTACTCCTTAATTCTGTAGTCTGCAACCATACTGAGGTAGACACATACGGTAGGTAGAAGAGGGATGATTGCAGACTACTATCTTTTTATTTAGAAAGGTACGTTATCACTAGGCGGATTTTGAGAAGACTCTTCTTGCTTCTCTTGTATCTTTAGTGATAAGTATTTCATACCTTTTTGTGATGTATTAGACCAAGCTGATATTCTATAGTCTTTACCTTCTACGTTAACTAGACCTGTCATATTGGGTCTGTTATCGCCTTCTTCTTTGGTGTTGTTTGTAAACAATGCACCAGAGTTTGTATTATCATAATCAGACATACTAACTTCCTTTCTTTTTTACGTTCGTTTTTGGAGCAATTCTTTTATGATTATTAAGCCAATACTTTTTATTATCATCGTCTTTACAATCATACTTTGTAAAATAACAAAGCACACTCCCTTCGTTGCTTTTGATTACAGTGCCTTCTAGTCCACCTTCAGTAGTAAAAGATACACCTTCTTTCAAACTTTCTAAGAATACAAAACCTTTTCTAGGTTTTATTATCAATGCTTTTTTTGTCATACCTAGTCTTAAATTAATACTTATATTCGACTTCATCACCCGAATTTTTTAATTTATTATTACCCCTTTCTTGCAACTCTAAAATTAATGCGCCTACGTACACACAACAATCTATTATTTCTTCTAATGCTTCTTGAGTCCAATCCCTACCATCGTGTACATCTATTTCCCCACCGTACTCACTCTTACCTTTTTTTAATCTTTCTTCAACTAGATTAACAATATCTTTATTATATTTCTTTTTTATTTTCATTCTACTTCCTCATATATTCCACAATGTTCTTTGCAATCACTACAAATATCAGTATAAATTATTTTAGCATCACAACATTCACTTACTTTCATTCTATTTCCTCATATTTAAATACGTATATTGGATTAAACTTTCCTAACTTTGAACCTTCTATGTTGTAATAAAAATATTCTACAGCTTCTTCTATCTTCATATCAGATGCTAATGTTTCTAAAATTTTATTGGCATCATATATTATTCTTTGATTTGTATCGACTCCTATTATACAATGATTGTAATCATCAAGTTTTATACTCTCATCATCTGCGTAAAACTCTATAAAGTCTTTTAAGTTATCGTTCACTTTAAAACCTCTACTATTCTATTAGGTATTACTACTTGTTCATTACAACTATTACAACATCGTCCGTTACTTACAGGCTCTGCGTTATTACTATACCTGTCATCTATTTCTTCTTTACATAAACAACAATTCATTCTTCCTCCGTTACTATTTTTAACATAAGTAAGAACCTATCTAGTGGTAATGAAATCATAGGTGGCATACGCTCACCTCTAAACACTACACCTATTTCTTCTTTTTCCGGCATAAGATATGTAGGTATTCTTTTTCTACGTTTACATCCGTAAAACTCTCCCTGTATTTCAACGTCACCTTTTTCGTGCATTGCACCGCCTCTGTCTCTGTTATGAGCCTCTAGTCCTAGTTCCTTACATTTATTAACTAATAAACGTTGCAGTTCTGCACCACGTTGTCTATTTCTTCTGCCTCGTCTTACATTACTCGCAGATTTTACACGTTTGTTCTTTGATGGTTTCTTCTGTATGTATGGGGGCATCGTATGTAACCTCTCTTTTCTTTAGTTTATTTTCTTCAATTTTTTTAACATCACTTTTTATTTTTTTAAAGTCTTCAAACAAATCATTTACCCTATCTTTTATTACAGGAACAGAGTCAGATTGTTTTTTAAATCTACGTAAAGACTCCACTATAATATTAAGTTCTGATTTAGTTATCTTAACTTTAAAAGAAAATTCTTTAGTCATTGCCTTTCTCCTCTATTTCATATTTTTCTGCTAACGCAATAGAATGATGGTCGTATATCTTACATCTTTCTCCTACTACACCTAGTTCTACAGTACCAGTTTTACCATACCTATTCTTACCTACTACTATATCAATACCAAACTCTCCGTTCTTTGAACCGTCTTGTAAGTATCTATATTCATAAAACATAAATAGTATTGTTTCAGAGTCTTGTTCTATTGAACCACTCTCACGTAGGTCTGATGGTATAGGTCTCTTATTTGTACGTTCCTCGCACTTTCTATTTAATTGAGATACAATGATTGCACACATATCATAAGACTTACATAAGAGTTTATACTCTTTCATAATATTATCTATGCGCAATCTTGGGTCTTCAATATGTCTAAGTGTAGCAAGTCCAATGTAATCATCTACAACTACGTCAGGTTTTACCTGTCTTATTGTAGCTACAGTAGATTCAAAGTCATTACTTCTATCCTTCATTATAAGATTCTTGCCATACTTTTTTAATAACTTCTTCTGAGTATTAGCTATATCTTTTTTATCTTTATCTGTATACGTACCCGTAACAACTCTTGAGTAATCTACTTGGTCTGAATCTGCAACAATTAATTTAGCTAACATAGATTCATTCTTCATCTCTCTATTAAATACAAGAACTTTGTAGCCGTTAGATAAAAGATTATGTACTATGTTAATAGCCATTGTACTTTTAAAATGACCGGGTCTACCTGCAATGGTAGTAATTTCTCCACGTCTCATACCACCTATAAGATTATCTAATCCATTAAATCCAAAACGTATAGTATTATCTTTATTGTACATATCTTTTATAGCTTTCTCAAGCGCACTACGTAAATGAAACTTATCATCTCCGTGTACACTTAATACGTTACTAATCTTTTTATGTACGTTAGTTAATGCATCAACTGTTTTAAGATTATCTTTACCTATGCTACCTTTTAATTCCGTAGCTAAGTCTTCTATATTACGTAGCTCATATTTCTCATACACATTCTTTGCATATTGAATTGCATTAGCTGACGTAGACATATTATTAAAGTAGCCTGTAAGTTTAAATGCGGGACTGTAACCACTTACTGTAGTATCGGTATCATTATTAAGATGAGATGTAACTGTAGTTAAATCTACCTTAACTCCATTCTGTTGCATAGAAATAATCTTATCCCATACAATTTGATTGAACTTACTGTAGAACATATCTGTCTTAATTATAGAATTAACTTTCTCAATTTCTCTACTATCTGTAATTACAGAAGCAATTAACGCTTCTTCAGACTCTATACTTTTATGATTGTTTAACTTCAACTTCATCTGCCCACTCGCTATGTATCATTGCTACCTTAGATGCTAGTCTACCATAATTAGATTTGTAGTCATCATCTTGTACGCTAATTAAAACTTTCTTACCCTTTACATTATCCTTTGTAAGTTCTGGTAACCTACGCATAATAATGCCATCTATTTCTACTTGCTCAAGTTCTATTGAAAGTATGTCTAGTATATTTTTATATATAATATTACCACGACTGCTTTTATTACGTGCGCTTGATGGTTCGCTTTTAAATCTCCATATTCCCTTATCACTTACAGTAACACCTTTATTCTTACCTCTTGCAATTTGATATGTGGGTTTATATAAATCTGCGCTAGTACCATACCTAGTAGTTACGTTAGATTGAGTTAAATCTATTATAGTAGCAGGGTATGTACCATCATCTATGCTTACGTTCTGTTCCTCGTGGTAGTAGGCATCCGTATTGGATGCCCCACCTAATATGTCATTTAAAAAATCATCACTCACTTGCCACCTCACTTTTCTTTTCTACATATTCTAATATCTTAATTAAAGAACCATCTACGTTTTCTTTTGTTATCTTATCTGTCTTCAAAGCGTGTTCAACTTTCTTGTAAAAATCATCATCTTTACTTACAGTTGAATCCATTGTCTGAAGTACTGCCTCTTTCTCTTTATCAGTAAGCGGTGTTACTTGTTTTGTAAGTGCACCTTTTGGCTTTGCCTTGGTCTCTTTATACTTATCTGATATTTGATTTACGTACTTGTTGTCATCAAACATACCCATAAATACATCAGCATTAAATCCAAGTTTACTTAGTCCTTTTGTAAGGGCATCAGTAGCTACCTTCTTAAAGAAGTCATCATCTATTCTACCGTTACTACTATACTTTATGGATGAATGTAATGGGATAATTCCTTCTTCTGCTTTACCATCTTGTAAGAACCACAACGTAGCTTGATAAACTACTAGTCCACAATTCTCCCACCGTTCTATTCTTTCTTCTCTTACTCCCCATCCGTAACCAAAAGCACCAAACATTTCTGTTGCTTTCATTACTTGAGATTGCGCACCAATCGCAGTAAAACCACCACGTTGATTCACCTTCTTTGTATACTTCGGGTCTGTTTCACAAACAGATTCCCAAAGAACCATATTTGTATTTTTCTTTTTAGCCATATAAACGTTCCTCTCTTATATGATTGTTATTGTTATTTAAAAATTACCTTTGATTCCACCACCACATACGTCAAAAAATTGACAATACTTTACGTTACATTCCCACTCTTCAGCGGGTGTTACACCTAAGTTTAATACAGGTGGTACTCCACTTTCTTTTGATTCTTGAACTACTTTGTTAGCAGTAATCCAATATTGTTCTGCCTCGTCTACTACGCTTAAATCTAAGCTGACTTCTCTCATCCTAGAATTATCTTTGTTGTAGAAAACAAGAACTAATCCGTTTAGTTTTCCATACTTTCTTTTATACCACAATCCATACGTACCAAGTTGTAACTTATAGTTCCTAGATATTGCATCTGACTTTGCATAACGTCCGAACATTGTCTTCCATTTCCAAGAGTTACAAGTTTTTATATCGTACAAAACTCCATCTTCTACAAAGCCTAAGTCAATAAAGCCTCGCATATTTAAATCATCAATACGTATTTCATTCTCAATAAAGATTGGAATACCATTTTGTTTTGCATAATCTGATACTGCTTCTTGTATGTCTGTATGTACTATGTCTCCTAATCTAAACAATCTATATGTATTTATATCGTGTGATTGTTTCTCATCGGGTTGTACCACAGAACCGTAGTAATGTTTACGTAAGCATAAGCCACTTACAGAAGAATGAAACCAAGACTCCTTACCAACGTATCGAGTCTTAACTTTTACATCATTCTTACCTTGTATATAATTGTCGTATATTTCTTGTACAGATTTGTACTGATAGTTATTCTTCTTCGGCATCATTACTCTGAGTTATATTCTGACTTAGTAGGTGTCCATACTTAGAATTTACGTAGTCTTCAATGATTTCATTTAACTTATCTTGAATAGCTACTCCCTCTATTGCCGAAGCTATCTTTAGCTTCTTCCATATACCTTGATTCGCTCTGAATGATGTAACGATTGTTTTTTTATTTGCCATTTACGTTCCTTAGTTTTTGGTATGTTAAAAAATATATATATATAACGTACGTATTATTTAATATAATAACGTATTAAATATTATTAATCATAACATACGTTATTATATATATATGATATACTTAACTTAATACTTGAAATAACCTATCACAAGTACTTTTATTATTTTGTTTAATACTATAATACAATCTATAGTAAACTAGTAGCACGACCCTCAACTTCACCGTCTTCATCGTACCTATCTACTGTATTTTCGTAGTCTATTTCTACTATACCACTATTTTTTAATATAGGTGTACTTATTATACCACTTTTATTAGTTTCATTTCTGTATTCCCACGTAATAGTAAGTACTTCATTGGTTTTAGTATTCTCTATAACGTCATTAAACTCTTCTTCAGATTTGTTTTCGTAATCTTCTCTAGATACTTTCTTCATATACGCTTCACATATTAGTACGTAAGCACAAGCCTCTACGTCATCTAAATATTTAGAAAGTACTTTAAACATTATTTCTTTATTATCATACGAAAATAAACTATCAAGTTTAGACGCTCTTTCATTACCTTCTTTATCGTAAGTCAATACCATTGGTACGTGACTACCTGTACTAGTAATTACAGAGTATGCAAACGGAACTGTTTTCTGTCTTAAGTTATGTTCAAATGCTTCTATCTTCATTACGCCCTCGCTATGTCTGGAAATATATCTTTCATCTCTTCGCTCTCACGTACCTTTTGAAGTGCTTGTTCTTGCTCTTCTACAGTATCACACACTACGTAACCAGTAGTCTGAGGTGCTTCAATCTTAATAGACTTATCATTTTTATTAGACTCTATTTGATGTTGCTTTACGTGCAGATGCATCAATGCTAGTTTAAATGCAAACTCTTCTATGCTATCAAAATGTAAGTCTTCATAGCTATTTTTAAGAACCTCAAAGATACTCGGTCTACGTTTTATATAGTCTTTTACTGCATCTCTATACTTACTTGGATTTGATTTTTCCATCTCCATACTTACTTTAAGTATCTCTTCTACATCTAACTGCATATCAGTAAGGCTTTTTATATTGTCTTTAAACGTATGACCTTCACCAACTCTAAACTTTATACTAGAGTTAATTTTATTTCTAGCATTATCTTTTCTGTACTTTAAAACGTTCTCTTTAAACGTTCTATTTCTATCAAAGTAATAGTCTACGTCTTCAGCTTTATCATAATAGTAGTCATTCTTTTTACAACAATCTCCACAGATTGCATTACTGCCTATCATAACACCGCCCATTGTATCTTCTCCAAAATTACAGAAGTCGCAACAAACTGCGTCCCCTATATCTTCTGTTAAATCAACGACTTCGAAGTCATCAAATATGTTTTCTTCTTTCATTACGTTCTCCTTTTATTATAGTTCAAATTCTCTTTTAGTTGCTTCACGTATTAGTTCTGCATATTCATTAAGGTCAGATATTTCTTTTGTCATTTCCCATATGCTATGGTATTTATTGATACGTTCAAGTATCTGTCTATCTGATAATATTTTTACATCAATCACGTTTTAATACCTCTTGCCTATACTTAGCACCAAGTTCTTTTAGTACCACATTGTATTCTTTTATTAGCTTTTCTGCACCACTTCTAACTTTACGTATGCGATTCAAATCAATTATAAAACTTGCTTTATTATTTATTCTTTTCTTTACCCAACCACTTGCATTGTCATACGTTTTTTCAAAGTCTTGTATGTTTTCTAATAATTTTTCTACTGTAGTTGATAAAGATATTACGGCTTGTAATGCTTCAGTTAAAGATGGTTTACTATTTATAAAACCTTTTCTGTTTTGTATTACGTATATTACTTCTTCTATATTCGCTTTACATTCTGTAAGATTCTTATCTAGTTTCTTTAGATTACGTATCTCATCTTTAAATTCATCTCCAAATATTTTACTCATTTCATTTCCTTTACTGCTTTTACTATTTCGTTTACGTTACTACACTCATAAATTTTTAGCTTGTCATCCCACTCTTCGTGCAATCTTTCAAGTGTATACTGTCTCTGTATTTTATTTTGATGACTACTTGGATTCTGATAGAACCAATGTATCTCACTATATTTGTAAGCCTTGTACATACTTGACGTAGCATCTTCATCACCAAAGTATATTATAGTTCTACCTTCAAAGCCTAACCAATAGTATACGTTATCAAGTTGTTCATCTGTAAGCGGTACATACTTCTTCTCAGATATTGAATACTTACTATGTATGTAACCATTCGGAGCATCATATAGTTCTACGTGGTCATACTTACAAGCCTCTGTAGATATTTGACTATATAAATTTGCCATCCTACTACACGAAGGACTGCTATCAAGTAATATAATAATCTTTTCTTTATCACGTGAGTACTTACATTGCGTAATAAGTTTTTTAGATACACGTCTAAACATAATCTTTTCTATATCCCATTTGTGCCTACCTGCAATCTTATCACCTGTACGTTCCTCTGCTATCCTACTAAATAGTAATGCTAAGTTTGAAGATAGCTTACGATTTTGTAATGCCTCAAAAGAAAACTCACTTTGTGCCTGTTGCGTATTTATTTTCCAATCACGTTGTTCTAAATTATTTTTAGCTTGTCTACGATTGCTTTGTAGCCTTTCAATAGGCACACGTTTTAACTCTCGTGTTTTTGTAGCACTACTCGCAACGTTTACAACTTTGTACGTGTCATTACTATCATCAAATTTATTTAAGTCTAATTTAAATTCATCATCTGTATCTATAAGTTTCGTAGGTGTCTTACGTTGTAAGTTCTTAATGACCTTATCTAAATCTTCTTCTATTAATTGGTCTTCGTAGTTGTACATTTCCTTACGTAACGTAGCTGTATCTACTGGCTTCTCATAACTTTGATATTGATTATCTATATCAGAATTATGTGAATCGATGGCAGACTTTACGTCTGCCATCTCATCATTCTGAGCTTCGTTTTTATTTTGAACAGGAGGTTCTTCTTGCTCAGAACGTTCAATCTCTGGAGTATCTCCTAATTTCCATTGCGACCAAGACGGATTTATATTATTCATACGTTAGTTTCCTCCATCTTTTTACGTGTAAATAACATATGCTTACGCCAATCTATAAGGTCACCAATGTTTGTCTCATCTTTTTTAAGCATAGCAACAAACGTTGTATTGTCAAATGTATTTACGCAATAGATGTTCAACAACTTATTAGATGTATCTTCCATTACACGTGTTGACCTACCAATTTTCCACTTACCACCTTCAGCTACCGTAGGCATCTTGAGATACAAATCTTTATTCATATTTACGAACAAAGGTATTGTCTGACATCCTAACTTCTTTTGTAGAAACGTAACCTGCAAAGCAAGTGTGCTTTTACTAGAATCTATATTAGGTGAGCGTTTAATCACTACGTGATTCTTGTAGTTAGGTTTGTCTTTGAGATGCCAAGAGCGTACAACTGCCCAACCTAAGTCGTATGTAGTAGTACGTTTAGTCTCTTTGATTTTTGCTGATTTACTTTTGTACATCATCATATGGTACGACAACTCATCATTAGAACGTCTTTCTCCAGCTACTATTACATCAAGTAATTTATCGGAGTTACCTAACGTTCTTACGTTAACATACTTGTTTGTACTGATATGATTACCCATTAAGTCAAGACATATATTATCTAAACGTAATCTATAATCACCATCTGAGTACCAATCTACAGACTTTATTGTATCTGTAAACAAGTCTAACGCATTCGTAGGCACAATAAACTCACATCCATTTTCCTTAGTCCATCTTGCATTATACTCTATACTGTTCTGATGATTCCTAGTACGTCCACGTGAAGTAACTCTGAATATTATTTCATTGTTAGTAGCTTTACGTATGTATGCATCTGACTCAGTTAATTCAAGGAAGTCTGCAACATCAGCTTTACCTGCGTTAGGTTCAGTAAAAACTAACGTACCATCTGAGTTTCGCAGTCTTCTAAACTTCATCTGTTCTTCTACTATCTCACGTAAATCATATGACTTTGAACGTTCAATACTAGAATCACGTACTGTATACCAAGATACAAAATGAGGTTGACTTATGTCTTCATCATTATTTATGGCATCTTCGTAAGCATTGGTGTATACAGCATCATCACGTTGAAACTCTGCGTAAACTTCACCATCATTTTCATCTGTACCAAATTCAGTATTAATACCTAGTATCTCCATCATACGTGGGGCAGAACCAAAACCATTAGATATAGTTTCAGCTTCTACTTCAGCTTGTTTATCAAAATACGTAACATCTAGTGCCTTGCTAAACTCTGACTCATTACGAAGTTCTCCGTTCTTGATAGATTCAAGCGCACGTTGTAACTCATTATGATTTTCTCTAGTCTTAGTTACGTTTTGATATACAAGTTCTTCCCACCTTGGACTTTTACCTTTACGTTTGTATCGTACCCAATCATTGATTACGTCACAAAGTTCTTGTACCGTAGCAGGTTTATCTAAGTCTGCTAAGATAGATGTATTGTAAAGATTAAGTACGGCATTGAACATTTTCTCTGCGTCCTTATTACCTTTATACTTACTCTGAAGTATTTGCAGTATTAGATTAGGTGGCATATGTTCCACTTCAATAAACTTCATACGTCTAATGAATGGCTCTGAAAATAATCTGTCATCATTACCCGTAAAGAATATGATAAGATTATCTAAGTTAGCTTTGAACTCTTCACCTTTAACGCTGATACGTCCAGTCTGTAAGAACTCTAAGAACATACCATCAGCAGAATGTTGCGTCTTATCCCATTCGTCAAGCAACAATACTACACGTTTATCTTTTGATTCTTTTACTGCAAGTAGCAGTTCAGAATCTTTTGCAACAATACCTGACTTTGCGTTTTCATCGGGTATATAGTTTTGTACGAAGTCATACCAATCGAAATCTTTAGCCGCTTGTTTTACGTAGATATTACATCCAAGTATCTCAGCTATCTTTTCGGGTAGATATGATTTCCCCGTACCTGCTTTCCCTTTCAACATTGTAATTGACATAGGTTTTTTGTGCAAAGCGTTCTCGACTACGTCAGCGAACTCTTCTGTACAAAAATAACCTACATCATTTAACTGCTGATGAAAGCTAGGTTTTTTTGTTTCGGACATACGTCCCTCCTGTTTGTTAATTAAGTATGCATTTATATATACATACGTTTCTTTGTTTCCGGATGAATAAAGAACCATTGCTCACGTTGTGGGTCAAGCCACACGTACGGAACATCGGAACTTTCTTTCCATCCAAACTTTGAATAGTACCCACTGTCTTTACGTAATAAGTTAGACCTGTGAGTAGCGTGAAATACTTTGTCACCAAACCATTCAGGCATACGTATTTCATCTGTAATAATTTCGTAACCCATTGTATGACGGAAGCCACGACCTAACCACACTTCTGTATTCACGTTGAAGTATTGTTGTAGTGCAGGTTCGTAGCCTCGCCACATATGTACGATGGGGTGATTGGCGTACCCATTCTTTTGTGTACGTTGTAATAATATATTTAGTATGTGATACGTCTCACTTCTCTGCTTACCTAAACGTTTGTTATCTAATACGTCTAAGCTTTCTTTGAAGTTTTCGTATGGTAAAAATGTTTGCATTAGTTTATTCCTTTATGTACGTAAATGCGTAGAGACTGACAACCAAGTACAAGAAGGAAGAGAGACTTGGTATGCTCTACGCTTACGGAGGTAAACACTACTACGTTGTAACTAGCGAAGTCCACGCAGTAATGAGTCCTAAATAAATATTGATAAAAATATTAGTACGAACCAAATAGTAATAATGTAGAACATAGTATCACTTCCAAGGAAGTCAAATATACGGTCTAGTTTTTCTAGTATGCGGTAATACTTCATTTTTTACTCCAAGTTTGATAAGACAACGTTGCTAAACAACCCATCATCATAGCTATAATGATTACGAAGAGTTCAGCAAATACTTTTACTAATTCAACTGAATACATATTGTATCTCCTTTAGTTACGTTTGTTACTATATACTTCGTAAGTACGAAGCTTTCTTTGATAAAAAATTTTTGTACGTCTGGACCTCCAGATCCTACGTTCACTTATCCATCTCAAAAAAGTCATCATTTAATAAATCAAGTCGATTATTTTCTGTTAACGTTTGAACCATAAAACGTACGTGTTCGCAGTCTTTTAATTCTTTTCGTTTACCTCTAAAATAATACTTCTTTTTATTTTCGTCTGTAATTGTTTTGGCAATACGTTTTTTAGCTTTAACAAAATAATCCCTGTTAAACGTTTCAGCTTTTATTTTTAATAATGCTTTGTATTCGTAGTACAAATAAATATGTGAATTAAATTTTTTGATAGTGTTACGCATTCGGGTTTTTATATTTCGTTGATTACTTCTGAATCAACTTCTGTTTTTTCTTCTTCGACAACGTCCTTAACCTCGTTATCTAGGTTTAAACCAAGGGCTTCAGCTTTTTTGATTAGATGCTCTTGATACGTTGTAGCGGTGTAGCCGTCCGGCGTTCTCGCTGTAAACGTTGCGCTAAATTCACGCATTTTGTTTTTTCCATCTAACCAAAAATATTTTCCATCTATAGAAAATATTTCACCCTTACAATCATTAACAAATTGTTTGTGTAATTTGTCAATCTCTTGTAAAAACGTATTCATAACATCGGAATTGGAACCAGTTTTATCCGCTCCAACTTGAAAAGATGTTATTGTTACGTTATGTGATTTTAACACATTAGAAACTAATGTACATATATACGCCTCGATTGTATCGAATTGTAGATTACCCATTAGTTCATAATTCGCAGTCATTGACTCCATTTGTGTTGGTGTCAAGATTACGTTGTTACCATTAACTTTATAGCCTTTAATGGTAGTTGGCTTTTTTGCGGTTACGTGTTTATCCATAATTTACCTCCGTAGGTATTTTGTGAATACGTAACACTATCGAAATTTTTACGTTATTTAAAACTAATATATTTATAGGCTCCGCCATAAAAGAATATAATACAATAATACCATAATACCAAATTAATAATAATACGTTATGATATTAATTACGTAAACGTTGCGCTGTTTTGATAGTCTTATTTGCGCCACCAATAGCGCAAATTATAGACATTTTACGTACTCATATGTTACTATTTAAATACTATAATACACGTATATACAATAAATTAGAGCTACTTTTTTTATGACGTATTGACATAGAATTTTTTACGTAGTGGCATAGAATTTTTAATCTGATAAAACGTAACGTAAAAGTTTCAACGTAATTTTTTCAACGTAATTACGTAAGCAGGGGTGTGGGGGGCATATAAAAGGGAGACACACATAGCTGGGTAATTTTTTCAAGTTTTCCTATATATATTATATATATACTACGTATTAATATATTATTATATATTATTTATATATCTATATATATCTATATATCTATATATATATTATTAATATATACACAAAAAGAAATAAATCAACAAAAAACTTTACTCATTTAACATTTTTTTATAATTTATACCATAACTTGATAAGGAATATTAAAATGGAAAAACTAAAAACATTTGAAAAAAGATACCTAGATAGAATAAACCCTAGCTATCTATTGTTTAACAAATCCGAACTACAGAGTGAATTATACAAAGTTCTCAAATCAAACGAAGAACTCACTTGGTTTATAAAGAAACTAGCAGAAGATACAGAAAGTGTATGAACGTAAGGTTAAAGGCGAACGTGAGTTTGTTTTTGAATCTGAAAAAGAGTTTAGGGAATACTTTCCTAATAAAGACCTTGAAAAAGATTGGCGCACCGCACGTAACGGTTCATACACACTTACAGATGACGGACAGGTTGTTAGAATACTAGATAGAAAAAAGTTTAATAACAAAAAAAACAACTACTACGTGCGCACGTTACTTGGATTGCGTAGAGTAAACGTAAACCAACAGCTTTCAGGTAAACCAAAAAAGAATATATACTCTTTCTCAGCTGATAAGACTAGTGAAGAAGCAGTTAAAGAAAGAAAAAACCCTACAGGTAATGAAACTTTATTTGCTAGATACGTTGCAAATGGAGAAGATGTTGTACAATCCTACTTAAAAGTATTTAAAACAAATAACGTAGAGATAGCTAAACAACAATCAAGAGTATTACTAAAGCAAGAAAGGATTATAAGTATGATAAGCAAAGAGAATATAGAATCGTTAGATAAGATAGGAATAAACAGGGATTACTTATTTGAAAAGACCAAAGACGTAATAGAAAACCTAGAAGGTAAGGATTCTGATAAGCTACGTGCTATAGAATTGCTAATGAAGATAAAAGATATGTTTCCAAAAGAAGAGAAACGTGAGGCTCTTACAGTCTTTCAAGGTTTTTCACGAGAACAACTACAGAAACTAAAGAAAGCAGACGAAATAAAGCAAATAGCCCACGCAGAAAACGTCTTGGAGGAAGGCGATGAGTAGATTTAGATTTAGAAGTCGAAAGAAAGAAGAAATAAAGTCTATTGATTACGCATTTGGGTTACTAAAACACCACTATGAAGAACTAAATACAACAGAACCTTGGAAAAAGATAAAGTATTCAACATTATAAGTTCTCCATCTGAGTTATCAGAGAAAGAAGAAGTACTTTCACGTTCTTTAAACGACCTTATTTACTTTGGACGTGCGTTTTTACCTAATGATTTCCTAAATAAAAGTCAATCTCCCCCATTTCATTACGAAGTAGCTAAGAAACTTATAACAACAAAGCCGGGCGCACGTGTTTGTAACATAATGCCTAGAGGTTTTGGTAAGTCTATACTAGCAAAAGCAGCTATATTACACAAAATATGTTTTTCCCCAGCAGAAGAACGTAATTTTATAGCTTGGGTAGCAGAAGAACAAGGTCAAGCTATTGACCACTTGAAGTATATACGTAATCATTTAGAAACTAATAAGTCAATACAATACTACTTTGGACAATTAGCAGGTGATTTAGCTGGTAAACGTTGGACAGAAAAAGATTTAGTAACTTCTAAGGGAGATAGAATAATTGCAAAAGGTACTAGTCAAAGATTGCGTGGACGTACAGAAATAGATGTAAGGTATACTGGTATCATACTAGATGACTTTGAATCAGAGTTAAATACTAAAACACCAGAACGTAGGTCAGAGATAAAAAAATGGGTTGTATCTACTGTATATCCAGCATTAGAAGAATCTCCGGGACGTGAAGGATGGATATGGTTATCTGGTACGATTGTACACTTTGATAGTTTTTTACAAATGACAATAGATGGATTCAATGATGCAAAGGTAAATAATGAAAAATATCCTTGGGATTTAAACTTTTATAGAGCTATAGAAAACGAAAAGCCTATATGGGAAGAACAATTCCCTTTAACTAAACTAGAACGTAAGAAGTCTGAGTTTGCTGAAGCAGGTATGTTAAACAAGTTTGCTCAAGAATATATGAATGATGCACGTGATGCGTCATCAGCTTCGTTTAAAATAGATAGAATTAAATACCATAACGGTGTATTTAAAAGTGAAGATAGGTTTTGTTTCTTAGATTTAAATGGTGAATCAATACCATTAAACGTATATATGGGTGTTGATATTGCTGCTACAGCTACTTCTACGTCAGACTTTCAAGTAATTGTTGTTATGGGTATAGACTCAAATAAAAATAGATACGTACTTGATTACTACCGTGAACGTATACCAACCTTTGATTTACCAGAGATTATTATACAATATGCACGTAAGTATGCTCCGGTTCGTAGAGTTACTATAGAAACCGTAGCTGCTCAAGAAATGGTACGTGATATGACAACAAGACTTGCGGCAGACGATAGAAGATTGATGCCGGGTATATTTAAAGGCGTAAAGCCTCCGGGTGGAATAAAAAAACAAGATAGACTTGAAACTTCGCTAGGAGCTATTGTAAATTCGAAAAAATTATACATACGTAAATCTATGACCGAGTTGGTTGATGAGATGTTTGAGCATCCTGTTTCAAAGCACGATGACTTAATGGATGCGTTGTATTATGCTGATTATTTTTCACAACCACCTGCAAGTAGCAGGTTTAAGAAAGGCACTTCAGATACAATTTCTAAAGTGAGAAAAAAATTGAAATCATATAACTGGCTTACAGGTGCAAAAATTTAATGGAATACGACCCAAAAGCATTATATAACGAAGAATTATTTAAAAGATGGCGAGATGCTAGAGACTCTTGGGATTCTCAAGCACGTAAGGATTTAGACTTTTACTTAGGTAATCACTTTACTTCTGATGAGTCTGATGAACTACAATCACGTAATCAGGCAGATATTCCTATGGATAGAATATCTCCTGCTGTAGAAAAACTAAAATCATTTATGACTGCTAGACCGCCAGTCTTTACTGCTATGCCACGTGAGGATAGCGATGCAAAGATGGCAAAAGTTTGGCAAACAATGCTTGGAGCTATATGGGAAGGCTCAGATGGAGACTCTCAAGTAAAACAAGCTATACACGATTTTTCAACCGTTGGCATTGGATATTTATACGTATATGTTGATGCCGAAGCTGATATGGGTAGAGGTGATGTAAGATTTGTTCACATCAATCCTTTTAGGGTTTACGTTCCTCCTTCATCAAGAGACAGATGGTTTGGCGATGCCGATGGAATCATCTTGTCTACTATTTTAACAGGTGAACAACTTGTAAACCTCTACCCTGAATTAGGTGCAACAATAGATAAAGAAACTGGAGAAGAGCTAGATAGTATCTTAAATGATATATCTACATACTCTGATGAAGACTTTCCAAATACTCAAAATAAACTATCAAGAGATGTATATACACCATCAGAAACAAAAGACTATGATTACTATCGTGAGAATAAATATCAGGTCTTAGAAAGATTTTATAAGAAAAAAGTTACGTTTTATAGACTTATAGACAATCAAACAGGTGCAGAGTCTATTCTTAACGAAGAAGAGTTCTTAATTATTTCAGACGAACGTGCTAGTGATTTTGAAAGAAATCTTTTATCATATGAGGCTTTTATACAAACAAGAGTAGCTGTAATGGTTACTTGTGGTGAAATAGTATTAGATGAATACACATTAAACTTAAAAGATTACCCTATTGTAGCTTTTCCTAATAACTGGACTGAAACACCTTACCCAAGGTCTGACGTATCTAGGGCATTACCAATGCAAAGATTGTTAAATAAACTATGGTCACTTGCATTATCACACGCTCAAGCATCAGCAGGATTAAAATTACTTGTACCTGTAGGTAGTGCAGTAAACGGACTAGACCAATTAGAGCGTGATTGGGCTAACCCTAATGCAGTTATAGAAGTAGATAGTTCACAAGGAGAACCACATTATCCATCTCCTACTCCACTAGCAGGAGAGTTTTATAGATTAATACAACAATGTGAGTTCTATATAGATTTTATATTTGGTATACCAGAGATTATGCACGGTATGGCAGATAAAGCACCTGAAACATTTAAAGGTACGCAACAAATGATTGCGTTAGGTTCTGAACGTAGTAAGTCAAAGTTGCGTGATGTAGAACATAGTATTATAAAATTAGGTCGTGTTATTTACGCAATGTCTAAACAACAGTATACGTATAAAAAATATTTTAGAACAGCACAACCAAACAATGATTTAACAGAAGTAACAGTAAATATGTATGATGATATGACGCAAACAATCATCGATATACAAAAAGATAAAAATAATATTGAGCAACACGATATACGTATTGTTCCCGGTTCTACGTTACCTACTTCTAAATATGCAGAACTTAATGTATATTTAGAGGCATACCAAATGGGTATAGTTGATAAACTTGAGGTTCTTAAAAAGAATCCAGAAATATTTGACAAAGAAGGTATAATGCAAAGAACAGGCGAAATAGAACAATTACAAGCAATAAATGCTCAATTACAACAACAATTAAAAGAATTGCAAGGAGACTTGCAAACCGCCCGAAGGGAGTCTGTTGCAGACAGAAAACGAGTAGAGGTTCAGAAATTTAAATCTAAACTCGGTAATGTAGCAGCAGACGCTAGAGCTGATAAGAGAATAAATGCCAATGAACTAACAACCAAGGTGAGGCTCGAATCGGAAAGATTACAAAATGCTATCGCACGTCAGCAAGATGCTATGCTCGGTAGTATGGGTAGTCCAGTTCCAGATGATGACGAGACATCTTAAAGAAAGGAAATTAATATGGCTGAAGCTAATGCAGATGCTGTCGTAGAACAGCAAATCGAACAAGAACAGGAAACATCCGCAAACATAGATGGTGAGCAACCTGTAGAAGAACAACAAGTTGAGTCTAATCCACTTGAGGATGAGGTAAAAAAATGGCAGTCAATGTATGACAAAGCAAGTGCAGATAATGCAAAATTGCAATCGTCCATTACAGAGTACCTCAGTATACAACAGGAAAATCAAAAACAGGCAGAGCAACCACAGCAGGTGCAAATGTCCGAGGACGAGTTTAACCCTTGGGATGCATACTACAAACCGGATTCACCGTCATATCAGATGAGAGTACAGAAAGAACAACAAACTATACATAGTGTAGTAGATAAAGAAATCGGACGTATTCAATCTGAAATGACTATGAATAACACACGGAACGAACTACGTAATAATCATAATATGAATGATAGTGACATAAATGAGTTTCTGGATTTTGTATCACAACCAAAATCTAACGTACCTGTAGGTTCGTTAGTTAATCTTTGGCGTGAGCAAACAGGAAAGTCTATGTCTCAACAAACCGTACAAGTTCCACAAACGAAACAAGCGACTCCACGTACAGCAGGAACTCAGAGCAATCAAGTTCCAGTACGTAAGTCGAACGAATCGAAAGCTTGGGACACTCTTATGGGAGCATCTAAAGCTGGAAGATTGCCTTAACACAAAACATAGCATAGGAGAATATTATGGCTATATCATATAACTCAGGTGGTTTAAAAGCATCTGACATTACAGCCTCGACTACAGCTAGTGATTCTGGCACAGGGGTAGCCCCTGACCGTAGGCGGATTTATAACTTTGGCGACAGAGTACACGAACTAGCTCCAGAGGAGTCACCGTTCTTTGTATATCTTAGTCAGGTTAATAAAGTACCTACGGACGATTCAGTATTTCGTTACCTCGAAAATAGAAACCCAATTAACTGGACTAATAGAAGTTTCCAATTAGCTAATGCACCCGGTGCTGTAGCTGCTGGTTCTTCTTATAGTTTTTCAGTAGATGATGGTGCTTCGTCTCCAGCTTCTATTGACTGGCTACAAAAAGGTATGGTGTTTGCAGTTCAAACTGCTGATGCTAGTACTGGTTTAGCTAATGTTATTGTTAGAGTTGCATCAGGAGTTGTTGATGCAGGAACATCTAGTTCTTTTACAGGACAAGTTGTTTCTATTTCTAATACAGGTCCCGCTGGAGCTGGAACAATAGCTGATGATGACCCTTGTCAAGTAATTGGTACTTCTTTTGAAGAAGGTTCTGGTGCGCCTGATGTTTTCTCAACAGAAATTGAAGATAATTATGGATATACTCAAATCTTTAAAACAGCTGCTGAGATGACTGGAACTGCATTAGCAACTCGATTCAGAGGTTACGAATACGAATGGAATCGTATTTGGTCAGAAAAACTACGTGAGCATAAAGTAGATATTGAAAGAGCAATGCTCTTTGGACAGAAAGCACGTGTTGGTGGAATCCAATACTCAGAAGGTATTATAGGTCACATTTTAAAAAATGTAGACCCATTACACGAAGCTACTGATAACTTTTCATACTCTTCAGGTAAACCTTATTATAGAAGGGTAGCTGATAGTGAACTTACTTATGACAGACTATTAAGTGACCTTGAGGTCATTTTTGACCCTGCTCGTGGTAGTTCAGGTGATAAGTTAGTACTTTGTTCACTACCTGTTATTTCATTTTTCAACAAACTAGGTGATGGTAAATTCCTTGATGAATCAATCGGTCATAACTCTGGAGGTTTCCCTTACGGACTTGAGTCTCGTACTGGTTCTTTTGGACATAAAGTAATGATGATTGATACTGTTCACGGTAGCCTTAATCTAGTTAAAGAGCCTCTATTCAGAGGTATCAGCGCAAGTTATATGCTTATGGCTGATATGAAGTACTTAATGTACAGACCTCTTATTGGAAATGGTTATAACAGAGATACTCAAATCGTAACAGACGTACAGTCAAAAGACGAAGACTTAAGAAAAGATATGATTCTTACCGAAGCAGGTCTTGAAGTTTGTCTTCCTGAGTCTCACGCATTGTACGACCTAGAAGGAGTATAAGATGAGAAGTGATAAAGCAAATAGTGCAAGTGGTGCATTTCAAACTAGTGAAAAGGCTTTTTCCAAAATTAGTAACGAAGCAGCTGTTTCAAGAACGCTGTTAGCTTCTGAGTCTGGAACTCTTTTTGCAGTTGATATGTCCGCTGTAGATAACAATGTAGCTTTAACTTTACCAACTGTATCAGACGATATTGCTGGTTGTAGTTATGATTTCTGCTTTACTGTTAATTCAGATGATGATGCAGATTTCAGTATTTCAACTGGAGCAAATGGAACTGATATTTATGGTTATATTGTTGCTGGTGGTGCTAATAGTACAGTAGATGATTTTGATGGTCTTTCAAAAATAACCGTAGATGGTTCTGTTTCTCAGGCTATTGAAGGTTTGAGAATAACATTAATTTGCGATGGAACAAATTGGCATTTAAGCGGATATGTTCCAGTTGCAATCGGTACTGTTGTATTAGTTGAATCAGCAAGTGCTTAATAATCCGAATACATAAGGATAACAGTTTAATAGTACTGTGGGGAGATTCAATAAAAGTTTCTCCCCAAAACTAAACTAAGGAATAGTATGGAAAAAAAATGTATAAATTGTGGTGAACCAAACAAAGAAGGATGGTTCTATTGTCGTAGTTGTGGAGAAAAAGCTTCAGAACCTTTATACTCTACGCAATTTGTAATTAGAGAAGGTAACGCTTTTGCTACTGCAATACGTAAAGACCAAATAGATTTTAGAACAGAGGATATGGATACTTCTGTAAAAAGAATGCAAAAACAAAAATGGGGAAATATAAAGTATGATGTATAAGAAAAAGAAAAAAGCAAAACCAGCTAAAAGAAAAAAAGCAATTAAAAAGAAAATAACTAAGAAGAAGTACGGATATTAATGGCAACATTTGAAGTACAAGTAGAAGGACTTACAGGTCTTTCAATAGATGGCAGTAGTGCGCCTACGCAAAATGAAGTATCTCAGTTTTTAACTGATGGTGCTAAAGAAGTATTAAATGTATTACCTAGAAACAAACAAGAAATGTTTACTACTTCTAATACTTTAAATGGTGGTGCTGGACTGGTTGAATTAATATTACTAGGCTCAGAAGTATTTAGTGTAATCAGGGGCGACGGAACAATAAATCAACCTTGTAGAAGAATATCTCCAGCCTTAAGTGGTAGAGCTTTAGATGCTAGTGATATGATAGCAGCTTCAGTTACTGACCCTGTTTATTATATAGAAAACAATATATTAAAAATTATACCAACACCTACAGGTTCTAACGTTGCAATCATAGAAACATTAACATACCCAACAGTAGCTTTTGGAGATTCTGTTATTGCAAAATTTCCTGATGACGCAGAATACTTAGTACCGCTATATGCGTCTATTAAATCTCTACAAAATAAAATAAGTAGTATAATAAAATCAGATTTAACTATATCTGCATCTGCACCAAGTGCGCCTAGTCTAGCAACTATATCGTATAGTGATGCTAGTAATTCAGATGCAAGTTCTAGTTCTGTAGGTGCAATTACTGTTTCTACCGTTTCAAAAGCTGACATTAGTGGCGATGTTCCTACGTATAGTAAACCTGCTACTACTGTTAATTTTGGAAGTGGTAATAATTTTGATACAATGCTTGGTACTAATGAAGATGTTGAATTAGCATCTGTAGAATTACAAAAACAAAATCAATTACTTGATTCATATAGAACAGATATTCAAAATGAATTAAACGAGTTCAATAAAGAAAATTCAAAGTATCAAGCTAATGTTCAAGCGGAACTAGCAAAGCACAATACAGATTTACAAGTTGAATTAACACAAGCTCAACTTGATGCAGCTGATGCGCAACAAGAAGCAGCTCAGACTACTGATGTAGATAAATTTAACAAAGCTCAAGACCAAGCTTTAGATTTACAAAATAAATCTCAAACTTTACAAGCAGCTATACAAAATAATGATGATTTAGTATCTAAATTTTTAGCAGAATTAAATAAATATAGTTCTCAAGTAACTACTGAAGTGCAAACCTATTCTCAAAATCTTGAAAATAATCAACGTAATTATAATATATATGCACAACAACAAGTAAAACTACAAGCTGATTATGATAAAGGATTGGCTTACTTAGCGAGGTAATTATGGCAGTACATTCATTAACAGTAAAACAAATAATTAGCAGAGTACGTCAGGTATTTCCAGATGCACCAGAAGCTTACATTATGTCATTAATAAATGATGCATTAGTTGAATGCGGTTTATACTCAACTAAAAGTATGTCTGCTAAAATTAATATAGTAGCAGGTCAAACGTATTATGATTTGTCAGATAGTGCAAATGATTCTAGTGGTAATGCACTTGAACTTAATAAGATTTATAGAGTAGATTTTATGGATAGTAATGGTGATTATATAAAGATACCAAGACTTTTAAATGGAGAAGTTTTAGTATTTGAGATAGAACCAGAACCAGCAATAGAAGAACCAGATTAATGGCTAGTAATATAAATTTTCCAGAAGATAGAGTAGTATACTTTTTAAAAGGAGATGCAATAGGAGTTGCATCTTCTTATTCATCTAGTGGAGAATCACGTACAGATAGAAAAATGTGGCAACCTTTAGACCACGCAGTTGCTAATGGATTAGTTCTTCATTATTGGGCAGACCCTAAAAAAGTAACAGCTATAACAGATACGCCAGATATAGATAATTCTTTTCATTTAGCAATAGTTGATTACGTAAAAATGTGTTTATATATGGATAGAACTGGTACGCAAATGGGAGAAGGAGCTGCTGTATCAATGCAACTATCACAAATGCATAGAAGTAAATTTTTAGAAACTGTACGTAGATTTGGTGATAGAAGACGTGAAAAAACTGGTGGTCTTCGTTCTATTTTACCTGCAAACTTTCAATAATATATATAATATACTATCTTGATATATATAATACGTACGTATTAAATTATATAAGATATTTTATATAATGCTATAAGCGGTGGTGGTGGAATACGTAGGAGTCAATAATGGCTGACTTACACAAGTTTACAACAAAAGAAGTATTAAATAAAGTACTTCTAGATTCTTCAGGCAATTCAGTTGCCGCACTTTCACACACATCTCAAGAAGCATTAAACGCTGTATTAGATTCTGCAAACAGTAGATTAAACGTATCACTAGTAGGTGGTACAATATCTGGTGACGTTACTATAAGTGGTGACTTAGTTGTTCAAGGAGGTGGTAGTCTTTCTTATGATGAAACTATTTCAGGTACACTTGCAGCTACTAGAGTAAATATTGGAACAAGAGATGCAAGTGATAATCCTCCAACTGATAATGCTAGTTATTTACTTCAACTTGAAAAATATGGTGGTACTGCAAATATAAAATTATCAAGAACTGGAAATGCATCTTCAGAATATTCAAACAATCATAATAGTGCCCATATTGGAACAATAACAGAGCATCAATTTTCTTTAAGAGCTTACGCAACAGATAGATTAACTATTTCTTCAGCGGGTAATACTGATTTTAAGATAAATGATGGTGGTTCGGTGAATGTAGTACCAGCTTCAGGAATGACTGGTACTTTTAATTTAAAAAATTCAGGTGGTACTATTTTATTAGGGCTTCATACAGCTCTTAGTACTCTTAGTGGTTTTTCAAATAAATCAGCTATTTATGCAAGTACTGCATTGCAAATCTTTGGTCAAGGAGACAATCCTTTAGCACTTGGAACAAATGCAACTAATAGATTACATATTACAGGAGATGGCAAAATTGGCATAGGCACATCCTCGCCTAATGCTTTATTATCGCTTGGTGTAGATTTAACAAGCACTAGTACACCATCGCTTATAATTAGTGACAATGCAGCTTATAGAGGTGAATTTGGTTACTCTGAAGCAGCATCTACACAAATGTGGTTTAATAACTCTTATGATAATGCCGATTCAGTTATGCAATTTAGAATGGCTGGTAGTGCAAAAATGACATTAAAAGGTGATGGTCACTTTGGCATTGGTACAACATCCCCTAGAAATGTTGCTGGAAACGCAACTCTTGATGTTAAAAATATATATATTGGAGTGAATGGAGCATTACACGGCTCAATAAATTCAGATGATAGGGTATATATAAATTTTGATGCTGATGGAAGTACTGATTCATCTTTTATTGTTGCTCAAGGTGCTACTGGTACTGGTGGGACTAAACGATTTATAGTCGATGGCAACTCTCGCATTAGTCTTAGTAATAATGATAGTGGTACAGATAATACAATTTTTGGTGCTGCTGCTGGTAGTAATATTACTGGAGATAGGAATACATTTCTTGGAGATTTATCTGGGCATACAACAACAAGTGGAGATGATAATACATTTATCGGTAGTGCTTCAGGTCAAGGAAATACTAATCTTGGTAGTGATAATACATTTGTTGGAAGTACTGCAGGTTATCAAATTAGTAGTAGTGAAAGTAATACAGGAATAGGAAAATCTTCATTATCGAGTAATACTGTAGGTGGATATAATACTGCGGTGGGTGTAAACACTTTAGCAGGAACATCATTTTCAGATTCGACTTGTGATTGGAATGCTGGTGGTTCTGCAGACGCAACAGTAGCTCACGATGCAAATGCGAATATTGTAGTTGGATTAGGAGTAACTGGTACTCATATACAACCCGGTTCGTATATAGCCTCTATTACAGACCCGACTCATTTTGAATTAAATCAAGTTACTTCTGCTGGAAGTGCTCAAGTAAATCAAACTCTTACATTTTTTTCTAGACCAGTTGGTTCTGTTGCTGTAGGTGTTGATGCATTAAAAAGTATCACAACTGGTGCTAGTAATACTGTATTAGGAACATATGCTGGAGATGCTTTGACAACTGGAAGCACTAATGTGGCAATAGGTTATAATGCTTTAGGAGCTGAAATTACAGCAACTTCTACAGTCGCAATAGGTAGAGACGCTGCAAGAATGCAAATTGCAAGTGGTTCTACTTATAGCACTTATGTAGGCGATAGTGCAGGATATCATAATGTAGGTGGTAAAAATAATACTTACTTAGGTGCTCAAGCTGGTGTAGGTGCACCAAGTACTAATAATGATGGAAATGTTGCAGTAGGTGCTTTTTCAATGAATGCGGTAACTAGTGGTCAATTAAATGTAGCAGTAGGAAAACACTCACTTGATTCTATTACATCAGGTCAAAATAATGTAGTTCTTGGAGCAAATGCTGGTTACGAAATTACTACAGATTATAATGTTGTTGCTATTGGTAAAGATGCTTACAAAGCTAACGATACAACTAATGGTCACGATGGTACTGCAACTGATGGTAGTGGTAATACAGCTATTGGTTATAAATCAATGACTGGTCTAAATGATGTTAATGCTTTTAGAAATACTATGGTGGGTTATGAAACAATGGTTGATTGTGGTTCAGCTAATGCATCAGATAATACTGCGTTAGGTTTTAGAGCATTAAAAAGTATTAATAATAATAGTTCAGATAGAAATACTGCGATAGGTTCTTCATCTCTTTTTGCCCTTACTACTGGCAATCAAAATGTTGCTATGGGTACAAGTACTGGAGCGACAATGACCACTTCATCTAATAATGTTTTAATAGGTCATAATAGCGGTACAGCAATTAGTGCAGGTCAAACAACAACAGATGGCACAGTTGCTATAGGTTCTTTAGCTCTTACTGCTCTTACTTCAGGTGCTGGGAATGTCGCCATTGGATATCAAGCTGGATTAAGACACACTACTGGTTCAGCTTGTGTTTATATAGGTCATAACGTTGCTGACCATTGCATAGATGGAAATAGAAATGTTGCTATTGGAGAAGCATCTCTTAGTGGTAATGCAGATGATGATAATGTAGCTGTCGGATATGGAGCTTTAGGAGTTTGTACTGGAGCAGATAATGTAGCTATAGGAACAAGTGCTGGAAATGTAATTCAAGCTGGTAACACTAATACTATGATAGGTTATGACGCTGATGCAAGTGCTCACGGAGCAGTTAATCAAATTGTCATTGGAGCATCTACAACTGGGTTAGCAGATAATTCTGCAGTCATTGGTAATTCAGCAGTAACTGATGTTTATATGGGTTCTGATAGTGGAGCAGTAGTACATAGTGGAGCGTTAGTAAATGACTTAACTCCAACAAATCAAAATAGCGTTACATTAACATATAATGCAATGTCTGTTCAATCAGGTAAGTATGTAACTGTTAGTGCGGATGCTCAAACTATAACACTTCCAGCAGTTCAAATAGGAGCGGTATTTATTATTGTTAATAAGGCTGCTGATGGTGGTGCTTTACTTACTATTTCTCCAGATGCTAATGATAAGTTTTTAACTAATATAGCAGGTTCTGTTGGAACTGATGGCAAAGATATTATAAATACAAAAGCAACTCAAAATCAAGGAGACTTTGTAAAACTAGTGGGATTAAATGGAGATGGATGGTTAATTGATTCTATTAGCGGTACTTGGGTTGACCAAGCGTAAAGATTTTAACTAACAAACAAAGGAGCTAAATAATGGCTAAAAAAGAAAAAGAACAAAAGCCTGTTTTAACTTTCGATGACAAAGAGTACGTAATCGAGGATATGACAGATGAACAAAAAGCATTACTTAACCACATTAATGACTTACAGAATAAGATGAACTCAATGCAGTTTAACTTAGACCAGTTAAGTGTTGGTAAAGATGCGTTCATAGAAAAACTTCGTGAAGCTCTTGCTGAAGATAAAGAAGAGGAAGCTGAAGCGTAAGCTATGATTATAAGGAAGTGTAGTCAAGGTCATCGAATTAGGTTACATCGTAACACGACTCCTAATGCTGTACGTACTAAAACGTATGCTGATGGGACTGTCGAGACTTTGACTTACCCTTCTGGTGGTTATGATTATTTTGTAGAAGTTGATGGTGAAGTTGTAAAGCGTTCAGATAGTTTTAAAAACATAGAAGAATACTATGTAGATGAATGTGAAAAAGTTCATAGTGATAGTCACGGTAGATTAATAGTGGGCAAACATCAAGTAATAGGTGGTATTGCTACATTACAATCTGAATACCCTGATGAATCAAATACTAAGGCAGAGATAAAAGCGTGGTATGATATGAGAAGTATTACGTATAGTGATAGTGAAACTAAAGCAGAATTGTTATCTAGGATTGTAGATAACTTTGGTGCAAAACATATAAAGAAATAATATGAAAAATCCTTTAGCAACGTTTTATGGATGGCAAGTTAGTTCAGGAGCATTAGATGGGTGGACATCTTATCATTTAGCAGCTGGATTATTTATAGCAAAAGTAGCACAATGGTTAGGTGCATCAGATTTATGGGCGGTCTTATGGGTACTTATAATAGGTATTGCGTGGGAAATATTTGAAGTGTACGTAGAAGGTACAGAAGAAACGTATGGTACAAAACAAAGATGGGCAATTAATACTGCATCAGATATATTTGTTGAAGTAGCAGCTGCTTGGTGGATGGTATTATGAATGAGGATTGGAAAGATTATATTTCTATAATAGCATTTTTATTTGTAGTACTTGGTGGTTTAATACTTATTGGTAGTTGTGATAGTGGTTGGTCAATCGCTGGATATGAGGTATGAGTGATGAAAAAACGTACAGGTCAGTCGGTATGGCAAAGATTGATGATAACTTTCGTATCAGTCTTAACATTAAGTGGCTTGGGCAAATTATCGTGGGAGTTGGCATCCTTGTTATGGGCTACTTACGTATTGAAAACAGGATTGGAGAACTTGAGCGAAGAGTTGAACTTGCTGATACCAACATTGAAGACCTTGTAAGTAAGCACATAGAAGAAGAAGATAAAAAAATAACACAAATGCAAGAACAATTAGAATGGTATCAAACAGAATTAAATTTAAATCCTTTAAGTTGGGGAAAGAAAAAAAGGAAAAGAAAGTAATCTTAACTGAAGATGACTTTAATCATAACTATTTTATTAACAGAGAACTGCGGAGAGTTCGGTAATGCCGATGCCTTTTCATTGTATAGAATGCGATAATCCAATATCTGTAGCTATGCACGGTTTATGTGATGAATGTAAAACAAAACAAAAAGAAGAAGAAGAATGAATTTTTTAGAAGTCTACAGCGAAGCGGGTATGATAGGTGTCGTAGGGGCTTTGCTAGTGTATATGGTATTCTCTATGAACAAAAGAGGGTCTGCGCAGGAAGAAAATTTACAAGACCTGAAGACAGAGAATAGAGGTCAAAGTGAAACACTTGAGAATATGGAAGGTATGGTTATTAAGCTTATTAACCGCTGGAATCAGAGTGACGACAAGTTGGACAGGAAGTTTGATTCGATTACGAAGGAAATTAATGACCTTGATAATCAGGTATCGGAAATAAAAGGTATTATAAGTAGATTAAATGGAAAACATTAGGAGATAATATGCCAAAAAAGAAAGACGCTAAGTTAAAACGTGCTGGAGTAAGTGGTTATAATAAACCTAAAAGAACTCCTAGTCATCCTAAAAAATCACACGTAGTAGTTGCTAAAGTTGGAGAAACTACAAAGTTAATACGTTTTGGACAGCAAGGCGTACGTGGTGCTGGTAAAAATCCTAAATCAAAAAAAGATAAAGCAAGACGTAAATCGTATTATGCTAGACATAATGCACAAGATTCAAAACCTAGTAAACTTTCTGCTAGGTATTGGTCACATAAGGTTAAATGGTAATGAATAAAAAAGTAAAAGCACCAGCAGGATTTCATTGGATGAAAGCTGGTAGAGGTTTTAAGTTAATGAAAAATCCTAGTGGTGGTTATAAAGCGCACAAAGGTGCTACTTTAATGGCATCATTTAAAGTACAAGCAAAACATAAAAAGAAATAATGGCTACTAAATCAGCTACTAAAACTAAACCCGCATTATGGAAACGTATTGTTTCTAGTGTTAAGTCTGGTAGCAAAGGTGGAAGTAAGGGTCAATGGTCTGCACGTAAAGCGCAAATTGCTACGGCACGTTATAAAAAAGCAGGTGGCGGATATAGGGGTAAAAAATCTTCTAGTAACAGCTTAAGTAAATGGTCTAAACAAAAATGGGATTACGTAAGTAAAGGTGATAAAAAAAAACCAAAGAAAAAACGTGGAAGATATTTACCAGAGTCAGTACGTAAAAGTCTTACTAAAAGTCAAAAGGCAAGTACAAATAAAAAGAAACGGGCAGCTAGTAAAGCTGGAAAACAAAGAGCAAAGTATAGTAAATCAGTTGCTAGAAAAGTAAGAAAGGCAAAATGAAATTGAATACAAATATATCTATTGAAAACATTATAACTATTATTACGTTAGTGTGTTCAATGATACTAGCTTTTGGTTTTATGCAGTATGATGTAGATATGATACGTAAAGAATTAGAAACAAAAGCAAACATAAGAGACGTAGCTGCTGATAGAGAATTAATTACATATAAATTAGACGTAATGATGGAAGACATTGCGGAAATAAAACAAATACTAAAGGAGAAAAAATAATGGAATGGTTATCGTTAAGTAACGCAGCATATTTAGCTGCTATTTTAATTGGTGGTTATATGAGTATGGTTGCTGTAAAGTGGAGACCTATCTTAAAAGAATTTAAAGACGTAGCTGAAAAATATAATGAAGCTATGAAAGATGGTAAGCTTACTGCAAAAGAAAAGCAAGAGATTGCAAAAGAAAGTATGGATATTTTATCTGTAGCAATACGTATGGTTTGGGGTAAGTAATGCCAAGATTTGGTAAACGCTCTAAAGAAAGATTAAAAGGCGTTGATGCTAAACTTGTAAACGTACTTAACGAACTTGTTAAAATTATGGACGTAACTATTATAGAAGGTTTACGCACAAAAGAAAGACAAGAAGAATTAGTTAAGCAAGGTGCAAGTAAAACAAAGTTTTCTAAACATATTGAAGGCAAAGCTGTAGACGTAGCACCATACCCTATTGACTGGGAAGATAGAGATAGATTTCATTATATGGGTGGAATGATACGTGGCATTGGACAACAATTAAATATACCAGTACGTTGGGGAGGAGACTGGGATAGTGATGGTGAAACAAAAGATAACCGTTTCGATGATTTAGTTCACGTAGAAATAAAAGGATAACGTAATGCCAAAACAAAAACTAATCATACGTGATTTTTCAGGTGGTATGAATACAAAACGTGACCCTAGAGATATAACTGAAAATGAATCTAGTTATATAAATAATTTTTCTATAGATGCTATTGGTAAAATAAAAACAGCTGGTGGATTCTATGCTCATATAGAATCAAATGACGGCTCTACTAATTTAACAGAATATATATCTAATACTAGTTATGTAAATTTAAAAGATTTTAGTGATGGAACTATTAATGCTGGTGGTTTTGGTGCTTTTTATTTTGAATCAGACCACGGATTAAGTAACGCACAAACAATAACAGAAACTAAATCTGGAACTGCTTTAGCCATTGGTACTAGCAATGGTGAAATAAGTTTTAATAAAACATCTACAAGAACAGATGCTATTCCATATATTCCTGTAACAGATACTGAGTAATTATGGCTGTACCTAAAAAACAATATATGAAACTAACAGGTGGTACTAGTCACTCTAATAGTACTATATATACATCTGATAGTAGTGATACTCAAAGCAAAATAAAAATTGGAGATACGTTAAAGATTAGTGGTACT
>Ga0181406_1000061_pt1 | contig 36746 bp, 35 predicted proteins | sample 29SPOviralmetaG_FD_130135 | JGI IMG/M metagenome (GOLD analysis project Ga0181406, IMG submission 130135) | Marine viral communities from the oligotrophic San Pedro Time Series (SPOT) site, San Pedro Channel, CA, USA - 29 SPOT_SRF_2011-12-20 | ecosystem: Environmental > Aquatic > Marine > Strait... | reverse complement strand
TTTTTCATTGCGATAAAAATAACCTTCGTAGTATATTTTCAAATTATTTATTCTTCTTCAGTTATGTCTGGATAAAGAACTCTTTGGTGATATAAGCCTTCAAGGCTGGTTTGAAATGACTCCCTAATAGTGTCTAGTTCTTTGAATGTTATAGGTGCATTGCTTAGCTGACCGTCCGATATTTTTTCATTAAAGATTTCTTCAATCACATTTCTAATTTTTTCTTCATCTGCATCCTCGTTCATAAATATTGCTCTACAAGCAGCCTCTAGTGAGTCCGCAAGCATAAGTATTGCTGCTTCTCTAGACGAAGGTTTTTCTCCTAAATGTCTAAAATCTTCTCTAGAAACATTTGGATTATCTAATTTTTCTTTTTCGTAAAAAAATCTTATTACCGCATCACCGTGATGTTCTAATATTCCTTGGTAAACTATCTCAGGAATTTTAAACTTTTTTGCTAATTTAATACCATCAACTACATGACTTTTAATTATATTTGCCGATTCCATAGGTAAGAGACGGTCATGTGGATTTGTAGCGCCTATTTGATTTTCCACAAACATAGTTGGATTCAAAGTTTTTCCTAAATCGTGGTAATAAGCCATAGCTCTTGCCAACTGACTGTTTGCTCCAATTTTATTAGCAGCCCTATCTGCAAGTGTGCCTACTACAAGTGAGTGATTAAAAGTGCCTAATGCTTTATCTTCCAGGTGCCTCAGGGCTGGATGGTTTCTGTCAGCTAGTTCTGATAATTTAAAACTTGAAGTAAGCCTGAAAATACTTTCAATATAGGATGTTACAGAAAATGCTGCTAGGTTAGCTACCAGGGCGCTAATAAATGAAAAGATTAATATCTGCGCTAAATTTCCGTCATCACGTAAAAAGAAATATACGCCAAATGCTAATAGAGGCTGAGTAAGAGAAATATAAACTATTCTTTGTCTTAGTAATGCTCTGTCAGTATCTTCAGACAGAAATATCCCTGGAATAATAGTGCCAAGTGCACCTAGTGCAACTAATCCTATATTTCCCCCACCTGCAAGAGCTAACAGTGAGCTAGAAAGTGACAAAATTAATGTAGCTCTTAGGTTCAATAGAGTCACAGAGATAATACCTACAAAAGAAATGGGTAACGCGTACTGAATAAACTCTAAATCTGATATCTGTGAAAAGTAAGATACACCCCTCAAGAAAATTGACGAAATTAAAATTAGGGTAAGCATCAATAATAATTCATTATCGTTTGCCCATATACTGTCTTTGAGTCGCCATAATAAAACATACAGAACTAAAAAAACAGAAAATATTATTGGAATAGCTGCAGTCTGAACTGTTCTAGATTCTCCTGAAAGAAATCCTAGTTCATTTAAAGCTTGGAATATTACTACATCGATAAGTTCGCCCTCACTGACTATGGTTTCATCCTTAAAAAATTGTACTGTTACACTTTCAATAGATTCTTTAGCTCTTTCTTTTTGTTCATTCCATAACTCATCTTCAAGTTTTTGATTCGCAATTAAATTTTCTGCAATAATCTCTCCGACCATAGAACTAATTCTTGCTTCAGGAACTATAGCGTAAAGCTCACTTGGTAAATTTAAAGTAGGAGAATTTGAAACAATTGATTGCCTTTGTTGATTTAGATTCTCATTACTTATGCCTGTAGACAAAATATCATTAGCTTTGTTTTTAGCTTCAAATTCAATTTGAGTTAAAAAATTTGTTTCATTGTTTCTATCAGTATTTGATATTTCTACAAGAACTTCAATAGCTGAAGTAGAGATTGTTGAAAACAAAATTGATGATCTTATTTTTTGGATTTGTTCTGATTTGGTTAACTGAATAATGATTAGATTTGAATTAGACTCTTCCAGTTCGGTATCATTACTCTGCTCTAGTATTTCATCTGTTCTAGATTTTATAACTGTTAGAAACATTTCAGTTATTCCATCAATTACATCTGACGAAACTGATGAATCTATAGAATAAACTGGCGGAACATTATTTACTGCTTCCTCTTTCAATAAGTTTGTTTTTTGTTCATCAACTACATTCAAAAACCTTGTGGCAGTAAAGCTATTCGGAGATGTCTCCCCTACTTCTATTTTTATAACTTGATTTTCTGGAAAGATTGTAAATGATATAAACCAAACTGCAGACGAAAATAAAACAATATAAAGTATTTTTTTTAAATGTAATAGATATTTGTTCATTATTTATCTGGAAATACTTCCAATATTTTTGATACTATTTTATTTCTTACAATATCAGCGTTCTCAAATTCTAATACTGAAACTTCTTCAATTGAAGATATTGTCTTTCTTGATTTTTTGAGACCAGAAAATGTTTTATTATGTAAATCTATTTGAGTTTCATCACCAGTTATAATCATTTTAGAATTTTCTCCTAATCTTGTTAAAAACATTTTGATTTGACTCATAGTTGCATTTTGCGCCTCATCTAAAATAATACATGCGTCATTCAATGTTCTACCACGCATGTAAGCAAGTGGTACAATTTCTATATTTCTTTTTTCAATTAAATACTGTAAAGTTTCATTACCAAAAAAATATTCTAAGGAATCAAAAAGAGGAACTAAATATGGATCGATTTTTTGGGAAAGGTCACCAGGCAGGTATCCCAATCTTTCACCTGCTTCAACAGCTGGTCTAGTTAGTACAATTTTTTTTATTTTATTTTCAGAATACATTTTTACTGCACTTGCAACTGCCAAAAAGGTTTTGCCTGTTCCTGCTGGACCAATTCCAAAAGTAATTGTTGAGTTATCGATAATTTCTAGGTACTTGAATTGATTAATATTTTTAACTTTTATAAATTTATTATCAATAACATTTAATTGACTGATTTTTGATTTGTTCAGTTTTTCATGATTTTTTAATTTTGCAATTAATTCTAAATCGGGAATTTCTATTATTTTATTTTTTGAACCCATTAATAACATTTCATCTAAAATTCTTGTCGCTTCTTTAGTATCTTTATTACTTCCATTTATATAAATAATATTTCCACGAACATTAATCTCTAGATCTGGAAAAAGAGATTTTAAATAATTAAGGTTTTGATCATTTACCCCAAAAATGTTAACTAACTCTTGTTCTAGTGGAACTGTTTTTTCAATTGTCATTATATGTTTTTCAATTTCTCTCCGCCTATAAGGTGAAGGTGTATATGAAATACAGTCTGCATTGCATCTGCATTTGTATTAAATAACAACCTGTAACCAGATTGATCAATATCAAATTTTTTTGCTAAATCTTTTGCACACAGAAACATACTCCCAATTAGACTTTCATCATCTTGAGTTAGCTCATTTATAGTTGCTATTTTCTTTTTTGGAATTATTAGAATGTGAACTTTGGCAATAGGATTTATATCATGTATTGCAAAAATTTGATTATCTTCATATATAATATCTGATTCAATATCTCCAGATAAAATCATTTCAAAGACTGATTTATTTTCCATATTTTACTTTACATCATTAATGATACTGCAGATATAGCTGCAGTATCAGTTCTCAAACTAAAATCTGATATTTTAAATTTATATTTAAAATTAGATAACTCTTGAGGTGTCCAACCGCCTTCAGGGCCGATTGCAAAAGTACTAATTTTTGATGAGTCTTTTTTTAATGTACTTCCTGTTATATCAAAACATGTATCAAATATCGAGTAATCTATCCTGTCTGTAATTTCAATCTCAGGAAAAAAAGGTGTCCCAGATTGTTCTAGAGCTGATATTGCCCAACTATTAATTTTTTCAATATCGACCTTTGTATTTTGTGTATTTTCAGTTTTGCCAATAAAGATTCTGCTTACATTAAGCTCTACTAGCTTTTCAAGCATAAACCTAAATCTGTTTTTTTCTCTTAAATATGGTACAAAAATCATTATTTCACCTTTTCTTTGATAATATTTTTGAGAATTAATTTCAACACTATCTTTTAGAAGATGACCAAAAAATAATTGACCTGCTCCGTTAGAAATTTTTATACTATCAAAATCTTTTATTCTTAAAACTTTCCTCAAATGATGAATTTTTGAGTCCTCTAAAATAAGTCTTTCTATTTTAGAGTTAATTTTTGGAGAGAATATCGTTGGCGTGAACATTATTGTTTAAGAAACTCTCTAAATGCTTCCTTGGGCACACTGACCTTGCCAATCTGTCTCATCTTTTTTTTACCTTCTTTTTGTTTTTCAAGTAATTTTCTTTTTCTTGTGACATCACCACCATATAACTTAGCCGTAACATCTTTTCTCAAAGCTTTTATTGTTTCCCTAGCTATAATTCTTGATCCAATAGCTGCCTGAATAGGAATATCAAATTGTTGCCTTGGTATTAATTCTGACAACTTTTTTACTCTATTTCTTCCAACATATTCTGCATTTTCTTTTGCAAGAATTGAACTAAATGAATCTACAATTTCGCCGTTTACTAAAATATCTAGCTTAACTAAATTGCCTGGTTCAAAATCTAAAATAGTATAGTCTAATGAGGCAAACCCTTGGGATATAGATTTTAGAGAATCATAAAAACCATTTACAAGTTCTAAAAGTGGCAATCTATACCTGACTTTTACCATTGTTGTACTTAAATAATTCAAATCTTCTTGAATTCCTCTTTTTTCATTTATTAACTGCATTATTGAACCTAGATATTCTTTTGGAAAAAGCAGATTTATTTCACAGTATTTTTCATGTATTGATTTGATATCTGTGTATTTATCTATTTCACTTGGATTACGAATAATTAACTCTTCATCATTATTTCGTATTAATTTAAATTCAACAGAAGGTGGAGTAACTATTAGTGAAAGATCAAATTCTCGCTCTAGCCTTTCCACTACTATTTCTAAATGTAATAAGCCTAAGAATCCACACCTAAATCCAAATCCAAATGCAGAAGAGGTCTCAGGTTCGTAAAAAAAACTTGCATCATTTAAAACATACTTGTCTAAAGAGTCTCTTAACTTTGTATAATCGTCAGAATCAGCAGGAAAAACACTAGAGAATACTGTTGGCTGGGGCTCTTTATATCCTGAAACAACTATTGGATTTTCGTCCGAGTCTTGTACTAAAGTATCACCAACTCTTATTTGCGATAAATCTTTTGCCCCAGTGATAATATACCCTACTTCTCCGGACAATAATTTTTCGGAGGGATTGAATTGTAAATCAAAATAACCCATTTCAGTTGGTTCAAATGAGTATTTTGAATTAACTAATTTTAACTTTTGACTCATGTTTATCTCATCACCAAATACTCTCACTGAAGCAACAACTCCTCGATATGAGTCAAAAAATGAGTCGAAAATTAATGCATTTGTCTCTTCTGTCTTCTGTGCTGGTGGACTGACTAATGTTGGTATTGCTTCTAACAGTTCACTAACACCTTCTCCAGTCTTTGCAGATATTTCAAATATCTCATTTTCACTTGAACCTATTAAATTAAAAATTTGTTTTTTTGCAGAATCTTTATCAGCATCTATAGAATCAATCTTATTTAGTACAGGTATTACTTCAAGACCAGCCTCTATTGCTGCATATGAATGTGCAAATGTTTGAGCTTGTATTCCCTGTGTTGCGTCAACAAGTAGAATGGCTCCATCACATGCAATTAAAGCTCTAGAAACCTCATATGAGAAATCGACATGGCCTGGCGTGTCAATTAAATTAAGGGTTGCTTTATCAAATTTTAAACGTATAGGTTGAGACTTTATAGTTATACCTTTTTCTCGTTCAAGCTCCATATTGTCTAATATTTGATCTAGATGTTCACCTGGTTTTATAAGACCAGACATTTCAATCAGTCTATCAGCTAAGGTTGACTTGCCATGATCAACATGGGCAATTATTGAAATATTTCTTATATTTTTATTATCTAACATATTTATTAAGTTAATATCTTATATACTGAAAGGTTTTACATGGCTAATATTAATTCACAAAAAAAGAGAATAAAGCAAGATAAGAAAAGAAATCTTAGAAATAAGTCTATTAAAACTCAACTTAAAACAGTCCTAAAGTCTATTGAAGATAGTTCTGTTGAAAATAAAACAAATGCACTTAAAACTCTTGATGTTGCGTACTCTAAAGGCATCATTAATAAAAATTTTAGAGATAGAAATAAATCAAGAATTTCAAAACTCTAATAATTTTTTTATAGAAACTAAATATCTTTTGGAATTTTCAATTTCATATCCATATTGATTAACATTTTTTTCTATTTTATATGTATATTGAATTGCTCTATCAATCTTATTTTGATCTACACTTTTAATTTTTTTTAATGCATCCTTGTATTTATAATCATTTTTTTCATTTAATATTTCTGCAACTTCTTTTTGGTCAAACTCAATTAACATTTTCAACCTATTTAATTCTTTAATAAAATATGTTAAAAAATTTCTAAAGTCTCTCTCATTTGAGGTGAAGGAATCCAACAATTTTAAATCTATTGATTTTCTAGAACTATATATTGTATTTGTTAGATCCCACGGAAAATAATTATCTTTTATTTGAGAATCAAGATGTAAAACGTCAATGCTAGATCCTAAGTTGGTAAATTTAGATAAATTTGATTTTTTAATTTGAAAAATATAGTTATCTTCTAAATTGATATTTAATTTATTAAAAGATGTAAAAGTTATGAATTCATCAAAAATAAATTTAAATTTATCATTTTCAAAAAGAGATTGTGCTTGATTAGGAATATCTTTTATAGACATTTTTTCAAGACTTATATCAAAACTATTTAGTTGATCTAAGTTTGATACTAAATTATCAGTAACAAGTAGTTTCATTATCCAACAAAATTTATAATCTTATCTTGTATGTAAATTATTTTTTTAAAATCACTTATATTCATATCGAACTCATCTTTACAGATTTCTTCTACTTCTGACTGTTTTAGACCAATATCAGTATCACGTGTAAATCTTTTTTTGCCATTAATTTGAATTACAAGTTCATATGTAGGGTCCCTTAAGTTATCAGTATCTACTACAGGCCATTGGATTTTTATTAAGTCTCCACCAAAATAATTTTCATAAATTTCAGAGGCAATATGCGGTGCCAGTGGAAATAATAAAATGCAAATATTTTTTATTATCATGTCTTTTGAGTTTTTAGATATATCCTGAGAATTTTTTAAAAATTCTGATAATTCATTATTTAATTTCATTAAATCTGAAACGGCTGTATTAAATTCAAATTTATCTAGATGTTTTGAAACTGAATTAATGCTTTGGTTTACTTTTCTAACTATAATTTCACCATTATTTGAACTGTTTACTACTTCTAATTTTGATAATCTTTCAATATTTTCCCAAAATTTATTCAAAAATCTTTTTGTACCCTCGATACCACCATCATTCCACTCTACTCCATCGCTTGGAGGAGCCATAAATAGAATATATAACCTTAATGCATCAGCTCCATGAGTTGCAAAATATGTTTCTGGATCAACAGTATTGCCTTTTGATTTTGACATCTTAGAGCCGCCGAAATTTATCATTCCTTGTGAAAATAGATTTTGAAATGGTTCATCAATGTTTAAATAATTCATATCTCTTAATGCTTTCACAAAAAATCTTGAATAGAGCAAGTGAAGAATCGCATGCTCTACTCCTCCTATGTACTGATCAACGGGAAGCCAATTATTAACTTTTTTTGCGTCGAATGGCTTATCTTTATTTTTTGGATCTACAAATCTTAAAAAATACCAAGATGAATCAACAAAAGTATCCATTGTATCTGTTTCCCTAATTGCTGGAGCTCCACATTCTGGACAGTTAGTATTGATAAATTCTTTACTTTTTGCAAGAGGTGATTCATTTGTATTTTTATAATCATCTATTTCTGGCAATAAAACAGGTAAGTTATCTTCACTCTCAGGTATCATCCCACACTTATCACAATTAATTAATGGAATAGGACACCCCCAGTATCTTTGTCGGCTAATTAACCAGTCTCTTAAACGAAATGTTGTTTTACTAGTTCCAATTTTGTTATCTTTTAGAAATTGTATGATTTTCTTTGAAGCTTCAGTAGGTGATTCTAAATTATTAAAATCTCCTGAATTAATCAGAATTCCTTCACCAACAAAAGCTTCATTTTCTATTGAAGATTCTTTATTTTTATCAGATATAACTTGAATAATTTCAATTCCATACTTTTTTGCAAAATCATAGTCTCTTTGGTCATGACCAGGTACAGCCATAATTGCACCTGTTCCGTAGTTAATTAATACGTAATCTGCTATCCACAGTGAAACTTTCTTTCCATTAACTGGATTTATTACATATAAACCGGTGTCAACTCCAGTTTTTTCTTTTGTAAGTGACATTCGCTCAAACTCAGATTTCTTTGTTGCATTATCCATATAATTTTTCATCTCATCTCTATTTGATGAAATTGAAAGAATTTCACTCATAAGCTTGTGCTCAGGGGACAGTACAGCAAATGTCATTCCAAACAATGTATCCGGTCTAGTTGTGAAAACATCAAAACTTAAGTCAGTACCATCAATGTTTAATGAAAATTCCGCACCTTCAGATTTACCTATCCAATTTTGCTGCATTGCTTTTACGTTCTCAGGCCAATCTCCTATTTCATTTAATCCGTCTAAAAGCTCATCTGAATAATCAGATATTTTTAAAAACCACTGATTAAGGTTTTTTTGATCAACTATCGAATCACATCTATCACAATTGCCTTCGATAACTTGTTCATTTGCCAATACTGTCTTGCATGAATCACACCAATTGACTGGAGCGTCTTTTTTGTAAGCTAACTTATTCTTAAAAAGTTTAACAAATATAAATTGTGTCCATTTATAGTAATCTTTACTGTGTGCAGCGACCTCTCTATCCCATTCGTAAAGTGATCCAAGTCTAATTATTTGATCTTTCATATTATTTATACGCTCTTCTGTAAAGGTTTTAGGGTGAATTCCAGTTTTAATTGCTGCATTCTCTGCTGGAAGTCCAAATGAGTCCCAACCCATTGGTGATAAAACATTGAAACCATTCATTATTTTATATCGAGTAATAACATCACCTATTGTATAATTTCTTACATGTCCCATATGCAAGTCTCCAGAGGGGTATGGATACATGCATAGGTTATAAAAATTCTTATCCACTGAATTTATGTCAGATTTAATTGAATTGTTGTCTGACCAATGCTTTTGCCATTTTGATTCAATTTCTTGAAATTTATATTCACTCATAACTTATACACTTCTAATATTTTAGGAAAAACATTTTTAATGTCATACGTTTCTAATACTTTTTTAGTATTTTCTATTTTGTCATTGTAAATTGTTTTGCTATTTAAATCTTTAGATGCTTGGAGTATACAATTTTTTAACTCATCATTATTGTTAAATAGATAACCATTTTCGTAATTTATAAATTGATTCATTGGCTCAATATTTCTTGTGATACATAACTTTTGATAGCTCATGGCTTCTAGTAAAACTAACCCTAAGCCTTCTGAGTAAGATGGAAAAACAAAAAGATTAATACTTTCAAAAAACTTTGACTGGTCTTCGATATATCCTAGAAAAGTTGATTTCTCCTTAACATTATTGTTCATTTTTTGTTTTAGAAACTGAATGTACGTTTCACTTCCAAACCCACCAATTTTAAAATTAAAGTCTATTTCTAGATTATTTAAAGAATCGATAAGGTCTTCAATTCCTTTATTTTTATTCAACCTACCAAGAAAACCAATATTAATTGTAGAATTAAGTTCATAATTTTTTTTATCTTTCAAAGATATCCAATAATTAATTATGTGTGGCGTGATTTCTTTTGTATGATTTCTTAACCAATTTGCAACTTCATTAGATATAACTATTACAGAATCCGAGTGTTTCCAAGCATTAACTAATTTATTAAAAAAATATAATTTAAATATTTTTTTAAAATCATTATCTAAGTAAGAATCATACTTTCCGTGAATAGACACTATCCACTTAAAAGCATTTTTTGAAAAATATAATTTCTTAATAACAAATACCATGTAATCACTTCGCGGTTGGTGGGAATGAACAATATCATATTTGTTTTCTTTAATAATTTTACGGAGTTTAATGTATGAAAATAGATTAAACATCCTAGGACCTTTTAGTCTGTAAATTTTTCTACAACTATTTGATATCTCTTTTTTAATTGAAAATATATTTGAATTATCACCACCGATAACAATCACATCAACATTCATTCCTTCATTGCTTTGAACTGCAACTAATTCCAGTAAGTGGGTTTCAGCACCACCCCTATTTAAAGAGTTTATTAAATGACAAACTTTCATTTATAACCTGGGTGTAATCCAAGTAGATTTTGCAGGCAATAATCCTTCGAGAGATATTAAGTCTGATCGATTAATAGGAGTAAAAGTAACAGATTCATTATTTTCTTTAATATCTTTCAATATTGGTAAAATAATTTTTTTATCTTGAAGAATTTTCTTGAAATCGTACAACTCATTAATATTTTGGTATTTTGAGTTTGAAAATTCCTCATCATCAAAATATAAACTTAATTCTTGATTTTTTGATTTTGTAAATCCAGATTGAAGAAGAATATTATAAAAATTATCTTTGTTAATAGTTAAGGAAAAGTCATATGATTTAATATTGATGTCTGAAAAATTTACAAGAATACATTTTAATTTATTTATATTATTCTTAATTTTTGCAAATTTCCAGCGATGATGGCCGTCAAGTAGAAAAAATTTATTTGAAATAATACTATTTGATGTACTGGCAATAACAACATTTGGATCTAAAGCCATTACAATTGGGTCAAAATTATCTATTTCTGCATCTAAAGAAATTTCATTTTCTACAATTGTTTCTTCATGTAATTTTACAAAGTCAGATTCATCATTATAAGTACTCATATTAGTTTGAAAGCCTATGACATTATCGGACGGGAATTTATATTGACTTATTTCTGTGAATTTCATTTATTTATTTTCTATTAAAAATTGTTTAAAAAAGTCCATAAAATACTCAAACATTTCATCATCAATACTATTAAATAAACTTACCCTTATACCTCCAACACTTCTGTGCCCATTAACACCAATAATTCCATTTTCACTTGATAATTTTATAAAATTTTCATTATCAGTATCTTTAATAAAGCTGAAAACAACATTTGAATTACTTCTGTAGTTTTTATCAACTTTACAATTTACTTGCGATGAATTGTTATCAATAAAATCATATAAGAGACCTGACTGACGTTTAGATTTTTCTTCAAAATATTCAAGACCACCACTTCTAATCATCCATTCTGTTACAAGTTTCATTACATAGATTGAAAAAGTTGGAGGAGTATTAAGAACAGAACCAGAATTTGTTAATTTCTTTAAATTTAAATAACTAGGATTTTCATCCCCTATCAAAAAACTGTCTTTAATTAGACATACGGTCACTCCAGGAATGCCCATATTTTTTTGAGCACCTGCATATATATAATTTATGTTGTCGAAATCGAATTTATACGATCCGAAATCTGATGACATATCAATGAATAATTTATTATGGTTGAGTTTATTAAAGTTTTTTAATTGAATACCCTCTATAGTTTCATTTGAAGTTATATGTAAATAATCAACTTTATTAAATTCATCAAAATCACTATTGAAAAATGTATCTAAAGGTTGATTTTTAGCATCATATAATACAGTTTCCTTCTTAATTTTAGAAAAATCTTCATAAGTTTTTTGGCCCCAAGTACCGTTTACTAAACAACCTATAGAATTTTCTATGCCAATGTTAAGGGGTATTAATGAATTTTGAAAAGTTGCTCCGCCTTGAAGAAGAAGTACTTTAAAATTATCTGGTAATCCAAATAATGTTTGGAAATTTTGATTTATGCCTTCTAATATTTCTTCAAAATCTTTACTTCTGTGAGATATTTCAAGAACTGATTTTCCAGTATCTTTATAATTTTCTATAGATTTTTGAACTTCTTTTATGACACCTTCATTTATTTTTGAAGGACCAGGAGAAAAATTATAAATTTTATTCAATGGTTTGCTTTCTAATTAATATTGTATACCCATAACCAAGAATTAAACCTGTCAACGCATTGAATTCTTCTATTGGAATAATAAAGAAAAAAGCAGCAAGAAATATAAACTCAATAATCCTTGCTTGTTTTCTTCTTAATACAAAAATAAATAGCGACAGTGAAATTATTAATAAAGGCAAAATACCAAAAGTATCAAGCAAATTTACAAACAAACTTTGGGTATTTCTTGGATAAAAAATTGTTGGATAGTCTCCAGTACCAAAATTTTGTGCTTGATATCTATTGTTTAAATATTTTGGTAACACTCTATTTGTTAAATACATTTCTTTATTTATGTCTTCAGTTATGTAGTTTTGAAAATTTTTTGAAATTGAACTAAATCCTTGACCTATAAAATTAATATTCCCACTTGTTAGATAACTTAAAGTGTTACTTCTATCAATATCCACTTCAGTAACATTGTCAATACCTTCAAAAGAAATGACTCTAACATCTGATACAACATTTAAATCTTGACATTCTTGACTACTGGGGTTTACAGCACACTCTTTAATAGAAATAAGCGAGAACAATAGGATAAGTACTAATGGTAAAGCTTTCCTTATTTCAAAATATTTTTTATATATACCAATAATAAAATATAAAACCAATCCTAGGAAAACATAAATTCTTATAAGATCACTTCTAGACAAACCCAGTGCAAGCGAAATTGTAAATATTGTGAAGAGATTTATTTTATTTTTTTCAAAAAACAAAATAAGTGACAATGGAACCATATATGAAATAAACAATACTGGCTCTCGAAATGTACTCATTGCCCTGTGCGGTTCATAAGGCCAGAAAGTTGTTTGCGTTGTGAAAGAACCTCTAAAAGAGGTATTTGAACGATTCCTTATAGGTTCATAGAGGTCATAAATTTGTGAAAAGAATATATATATTGCTAAAAGTGAGATTAAAACTAAATATTTTTCCAAGTAATTAATAAAAATTTTATTATTAATATTTTGAAAAATACTCAACGAAGCATAAAAAGCAATTAGAAAGGTTACAAAGTTAAATATCCTAAGTTGATAAGTGAGGTTGCTTAAGAGAGAGTTATCAGAGATAATTTCAAATAAAATTGGTAAAAACAATATTGCAACAAATATATAAGAAATACTGTTCAATCTAGTTTCTATAAATTTCAGATTTGTTATTAAAAACAAAGATAAGAAAGCTAAACCTACCCATTGAAGTGGAATGTTGTAAAGATTATATGCATCTAAAGAAATTAAAAAAAGAACAAAAATTAAGGCTTGAATTTTAAAATTTATTTGTTTATTCATCCTAATTAAATGATAACTACAGGAATATTAAATATGCTATTTATTTGTTTGTTTAGTAAATTTATTAAAAATATAAAATTCATATACTTTTTGCAATATCATGCTTATTGAAAGCGCAATAGCTAACCCACTTGCACCATACTGGTATACAAAAAAATATGAGAATACTAAAAAAGACACGGTTGAAATTACCTTGCTAACTGCATGGTGTTGTAATAAATCATTAAACAACAGTAATTGACGTATCCAAAAAGTTGCTAAATAAGTACAGTATCCAATCAAAAGAATCAACATTGGATAGTACGCTCCAATAAATTCTTTACCTGATAAAAATTCAATAAAATTTTTACCAAATGAAAAATAACTAATTGTTAGAACGAGTATAAGAGGAATTAAAAAGTTTTTTATTAAGTCTTTAAAATTAATATCCTTATCCTCTCTTGAAAGCTGATTTTGGACATATGGGTTAAGAATTGTTATTGCATAATTGATAGGTTCAACTAATCTCTTCGCAATTCTAAATATACCAACTGTTGAAAAATCAGTGAAGTATCCAAGTATTATTAAATCTAAATGCTGTGGAATAATTCCTACTAACTGATCTGCTCTCTGTTTATAAAAATCTAATTTAAAAACTTGAAGGTATTCTTTTATATTTTTAAATGAAATATCAGAAATTTTTAAATAATCTCTGCACACAAACACACCAAAAAGGCCATATGTAATTGAAAAAATTGACTGGCCTATTAAGTAGTTTTCAATACTTTTTTCAAAATAAAACAAAAGTATGATAGCTACAAATCTAAATATATTAGAAACTGAATCAACTAGTGCAAATTTTTTAAACTTACCATAAAAAGTTAAGACGGCTTTTGAACTTTCAGATAATGTTTGGATAACTCGTGAAAGTAAGAGAATTAAGAGGATAGTATTAAATTGATAATCCCCAAATAAAGTGTTGATAGAAGATTGAAACAGTATGACACAAAGTAACATTGATATTATTCCAATGAAAATATCAAACAATAAAGATACTGAGTAAATATTTTTTCCATGTTTTTTTAGCATTAAAAGAGTTACTTCACTATTCCTTGAATGAAAAGTTCGAAATATCAATGCTACGAGAGCTAAAACTAATGCAGCACGACCATAATTTGATGTGCCTAAACCTCTGGTTACAACACTTATTTGTATAAACAGTAAAACTATTATCAATACTTGTGAAAATGCAAGCTCTTTAGTTTCTTCTAAAACTGTTTTAAAATAATTAAAATTCATTTAAATTGTGGAGCTGAGGGGATTTGAACCCCTGACCCCCTGCATGCCATGCAGGTGCTCTGCCAGCTGAGCTACAGCCCCTAAAATCTTTTTATCCATATTGGTAAAGAGTCTCACTATCAAAATATATATCTTCAATATTGTAATACTCTCGCGATTCTTCAGTAAAGATTTGAATTAATACACCTTTCAAACTAATTAATAACCAGTTTGAGTTTTCACCCTCATAAGTAAACTTATCAATACGTAAATTTTTTCTTATATTTTTAATAATTGCATTCATTTGAACTTTAGAATTTGCAGTACAGATAATTACATTGTCATGAAATTGATCAGAATCTAATTTTAAGACTTTTATATTTGTTATTTTTTGAGTTAACAAAAGATCAACTACAGAATCAATAAAAAATGTATTTTCTTCTTGTAGAGTACTAATTTGATTCACTTATAAATATGTTAACATGAAAAAATAAACACACTATTCTTAAATATAAGGGTTAATTTAAATAGAATGAAAAACTTTTTTAATTTAATAGAGCGAGTTTTTAACAGTCGAAGACTCAGAACAATAATTGGTGTTTTAGCACTTTCTATAATTGCATTTGGGTATATTTTTTACGTCACCGAACCTCAAGTTAAAACTATTGAAGATGGGATCTGGTGGGCATTAGTTACTGTAACTACTGTAGGTTACGGTGACATTACACCAGCAACAACATTAGGAAGATTCGTAGCAGGTACTTTAATGTTTTTTGGACTTGGATTGATTGCAACTGTAACAGCTATTGTTTCCGCAAAATTCGTTCAAAATTATGTAGATCATCATACCAACGATGATGTTTTAGAAAAACTTCAGGAATTAGAATCTGAAATTGAAAAACTTAAATCATTAGAGGAAGATGAACTTGAAAAACTCGATGACATAGATGCCGAAATTAAAAATATAAAGGATAAATTTCAATAAAGACTGTTTTCTTTTGTATAAGTTAATATTCCAGAAGGTAAATCACTAACCTCAATACTCTTTTCTTTTAATTTATTTCGAAAAGTTGAAGAACTTAAATCTAATTTTTCGCCTGTAATTATTTTATATTTAAAAGGAAAATTTTTGTCGAGTATATCTATATTGTCCTGACTTCTTAATGCAATCAAAAAATTAGCTAAGTTTGGAAGTAGTTCATAATTTTTCCAAGTTTTAATATTGATTGCAGCATCTGAGCCAAGAATAAAATATAACTTTTCTTTGGGGTGATTCAATTTATTTAAAGTCTCAAAAGTATAAGAGGGGTTATCCTCAGAATTTTCTAAATCACTTATTTCAAAATAATTAAAGTCTTCAATAAGAATTTTTGTCATTTCATATCTGTGCTTGTATGAAGTTGCATTTTTCTTTTGCCAAGGATTTCCTGACGGAATAAATATTACTTTATCTAAGCTAAATTGCTTGATAGATCTATTGGCAATTTCAAGGTGAGCCTGATGAGGAGGGTCAAAAGTTCCACCAAGAATTCCTATCTTCATTATTTAATTACCTTTTTAAAGTTAATACCATTTATAAAAGTTTTTAATTGTTCAAAATTTCTTACTTCCGAATATTTCTTAGAAATTGATTGATAATGATGGAACTGGCTATCACCTGTATTCCAATATTGACTTCTCTCAGGATTCATCCAATATATATTTTGAAATTTTTTAGATAGTTTATGAACAGTTTTAATGTTTATTGGCCTGTAATTATTTCTTGCATCTCCAATAACAATTAAAGTGTTAAAGCTAGAGTTATTTATTATTTTTTCTTCTAATAAATCATTAAAAGACTTTTCATAATCAGAATGCCCATCAACTTGAACATAGTCATTCCAATTTGTAAGTATTTTATTTATATTATTGAATTTTAATTTTTTTAACTCTTTTGATATTTCTGTAATTCCATCAATAAATACATAAGTATGTACAGATCTAAATCTTTGGACAACACCAAACAACAAAGTTAGGCCAAACAAAGAATATAGAGCCATTGAACCACTAATATCACATAAAAGAATAAGCCGAGGCTTCTTTTTTACTTTTGGTCTCAAAACTATATTAAAAAAACTTCCTCCATTTTTTAGTGACTTACGAATTGTTTTTCTAAATAATAACTTACCCTTAGATGCTGATTTCGTGTATTTTACAAACTTATTTGCCAAGATTAAACCCAGATTTCTGGTCTCCATTAATAACTTTCTTCTTTCTTCAGGGTCCGTAAATAGAAAATCTTTTTCTTCTAAATTCTCCTTTGGATTAAGTTCTGATGGAATATACGCATCTTTAAATTGATTTCGCAATTCAGTTATCTTTTCCAATAAGGATTGATTTAATTTACTTATAAAATAATTTCTATTTTCTCCATTGATTATTTCATCTAATTCATTGTTAAAATCAATATCAAAAAAACTTACTGAATCAAGAAATGCTAGAGAATTCTGTAGTTGATTTAACCAATAATTATTGGATACTGGTCTGCTAAAATCTATTTCACCAAATTGATTTATAATTTCATCAGCAAGTTTTTGAAATTTTGATTCGGAATTAGCATTAAAATAATTTTCGATATTTTCACTTTTATAATCAGGCAAAAAACTATATTCATCTCTAGAGTCATTAAAAGATAAATTAAAGTATGCTTTTATAAGCTCACGTAACTTTTCTTTTTCTTCTTTATTGGTGGGTAGCAATGCATAAATGAAACTGATATCTCTTTCAATACTTTCATGCTCAGTAGATTGTAAGTATATGATTAAATTACTTATTCTATCGGATGGAAATTTTAATGAATTTTCAGAGCAAAAATGAGAAAATTCAATTAACTCATTAGTTTTTATTTGCATTATCTTCTTTAATTTTTTCTAGATAAACTTTTTGATCCTCAATATCTTTTATAAGAATTCCTATATTTGAATCTAAAGAATCTTCATTCTTTAAATGATTATATTTTACCCATTCAACCGATTCAATTAAAGAAGGGGGCTTATTAAGGCCGAGAGACCTAACAAAATTACTAAACATAGAAAACTTTCTTGCCTTTTCTTCATCTATGCTTTCTACATTATTTAGTATTACTTTTGTTTCTATATCAACAGATGGATAATCAAGATAAAAATATAGACACCTTCTTCTTAGAGCCTCCGAAAGCTCTCTTGTAGCATTGGAAGTCAATACTGTAAGATTTTCATTTTTTGATGTAATAGTTCCAAGCTCAGGTATGCTTACTTGATTTTCAGCAAGAACTTCCAATAACAATGCTTCGAACTCTTCATCTGATCTATCAATTTCGTCTACAAGGAAAATAGATTTATTTTTAGATTTAAGAGCTTGTAAAATAGGCCTTTCAATTAAAAACTCTTCTGTAAAAAGGTTTTTAGAATCTTTTTCAGTTTGAATTGATATCAACTGTTTCTTATAATTCCACTCGTAAAGAGCCTTATCCTCATCAATGCCTTCATGGCATTGAAGTCTAATTAATTCTGTTTCAAATATTTTGGCTAGAGTTTTCGCAAGGTAAGTTTTACCAGTACCAGCAGGGCCTTCTATAAGTATTGGTTTTTTCAAAAACAGAGAAGCATTGACAACATCAACTAATTCTTGGTCAGCGAAATAACCATTATCTTCAAAATCTTTAACTGTTAAATTATTATTTTTCATCCTCTAACTGTACCCTCACCTGTTACTACATATCTTTCATTTGTTAATGCCTCCAAGCCCATTGGGCCTCTAACATGTAGTTTTTGAGTGCTAATTCCAATTTCTGAACCAAATCCAAACATTTCACCATCAGTAAATCTAGTGGAAGAATTAATGAATATAACTGATGAATCAATAGATTTTGCAAAAGTTTCTGATACTTCATTTGACTCTGTCAAAATGGCTTCTGTATGACCAGAAGAATATTTTTTGATGTGACCTATTGCTTCATCAACATTATCTACTATTTTAATTGCTAATTTTAAATCTAAAAATTCAGTTTCATAATGTAATTCATTAGCAAGATTTAAATTAGGGAAGTCTTCTCTAATTTTTTCATCTACATATAGTTCTACATCATTTTCTAAAAGTGCTTCAATAACCTCACTACCCATGTCTTGGTATATCTCATTATTCATAAGAAGTGTTTCAAGAGCATTACATACTCCAGGCCTCTGCACTTTAGAATTTATGACTATATCAATTATATTTTCTTTTTTTGCATCTCCATGTATATATAGATGAACATTTCCATCCCCATCTAAAATAAATGGGACTTTTGAATTGTCTACCAGTGTTTGGATTAACCCTTTCCCTCCCCTTGGAACAATCAAATCAACATATTCCGTTAAATTCATGAATTCAAGTGTATCTTTACGATCTTTACTTTCTATAATTTGGAATATATTTTTATTGCAGTTATTTGATATAAGAGCATTTTGAAGAACTTCAAGAATTGCAATGTTTGAATCAAGACAATAGCTAGATCCTCTTAATATAACAGCATTGCCTGACTTGAGACATAGCCCTGATACATCGCTCGTTACATTAGGTCTAGCTTCATATATAACGCCTATAACTCCAAAAGGTGATCTAATTTTTTTAATATCTAACCCTTCATCGGTAGTCCAACTATTCGTAATATTGCCTACAGGATCATCTAATGGAATTATCTTAAGTAAACCATTAGCCATACCATTTATACGATCTTCGCTTAAAGTTAACCTGTCAATTAAAGCTGGGGTTAGATCAAGCTCTTTAGAATTATTAAGATCAACTTTATTAGCATCAAGTATTTTTTTTGAATTTTTGACTAATTCATCAGCCATGCTTTGAAGGATTTGATTTTTCTTATCAGCGCTTAAAACTGCTACTTCAGCTGCAGCTACTTTCGCTTCTGTTCCTATTTGATTAAGCATATTAAAAGATTAATTAAGTATTTCTATTAGTAAAATTATTTATAGAATAATTAAGTCATCTTTATGAATAACCAGACTGCTTTCTTCAAAAGTATTACTATCAATTTTTGCAATACCTTTAGCTATTACTTTTTTATTAAAAACAATTGATAGCCCATCTCCTGTTTTGAAAGAGTTGTTGAATTTAACTACTCCTTTTGATAATAGTGAAGCATTTTTTTGTAATGCATTTGCCGCACCCTCATCAATAAATACATTGGATACAGAAGCCATCCCATATGCAATCCAAAGCTTTCTAAGTCTAATTTTTTTGTTTGAAGCAGTAATAAATGTGCCAACCTTTTCATTTAAAATTGCTTTTAATAAATTCGATTTTGACCAAGATATAATTTGAGTAGGAATACCAGAAAATCCAGAGATTTGAGATGCCATAATCTTTGTAGAAAACCCTCCCATGCCTTCACCTTTTTTTGATAGAGGTATTAGGTCGTTTAGTTGATTGGAGTCGTATTCAATGTAGTCGATCTTTTTTGCTTCTCTGTTTTTATCAGGATTGAAATTATATAATCCTTCTTTATTTGTGATAATTATAAGCTTTGCAGCGTTAACAATAATAGAAACTATTGCAGACAATCTATCATTATCACCAAACTTTAATTCTTCGGTAGCTACAACATCATTTTCATTTATAACTGGAATTATGCCCTGTAACAACAATTCATTTAATGCTTGAGTAGTATTAATAAACTGCTCTCTGTCATCAATTAAATTTTTTGTAATTAAAACCTGTGCAACATTTAAATTTTGATCATTAAAAAATTTCTCATATTGATTAATTAGTTCAATTTGACCTACAGCAGAGGCTACTTGAAGTCTCTTTAAGGACTTAGGTCTAGTTTTATAATTTAATTTTGAAGCTCCTAATCCTACAGCACCGGAGGTAACAATTACAAAATTGTATTGATTTTTAAATTTCTTAATAAGCTCAACCATGCTTTCCAATAAACCAGGGTCAACTTTTCCGTTTTTAATAATTGAAGTAGTTCCAATTTTAATAACTATATTTTTTTTATTGCTTGTATTCAAATTCTAAATTTCCTAAGACAATTGTATCACCATCATTAGCGCCCATCGCCTTAATTTCATCAGAGAGTATAGATTTTTCAAATCTGACAAAAATTTCATTTAGAACACTATCCTCATTTCCGGAAATATTAATCATATTCATGACCATTTCACCTTTACAAATAAACTGATCATCTGATTTTTCAATATTGTAATCTTCTTTTTTAAGCATTATTTTATGAAACTCTGAATAAATTAATGACAAGTCACTTTTAAAATCATGTAAGATTTTGTTAACAAGTTCTTGAATTCCATCATTAGTTACGCATGAAATATTTAAATAATCATCAATTGGTGATTTCAATTTATCAGATTTATTAATGACTATTATCTTATTAATTGATTGATAATTTTCATCGTATTTAATTAGTTCACTTTCAAGCATAGAAATTTGTAAATTAATATCATATTTTTCATTAGTAGGGTCAATTAAGTAGATAATATATTTTGTATTCCTTAAGTGTTTTAAAACTTTTCTTCCCATGCCAACTCCCGTTGAAGCACCTTCTATTAATCCTGGTAAATCACAAATTGTTATTGAAGAATCCGTATTGTTAAGTACACCAAGATTAGGACTTGTAGTAGTAAATTCGTAATCTCCAATTTTTGCTTTAGAGTTAGTTAATTTTTGTATTAATGTACTTTTGCCAGCATTAGGTAAGCCAATAATTGAAATATCTGAATAAATACTTTGAATTAGTTTTATTTCTAAGGTGCTTCTTTTAACTCCCTGTTCACAGATTTGTGGATTAGGATTTCTTTTTGAAATCAATTCATAATTTCCCCTACCACCTTTTGATCCTTCAATTAATTGATAAGTAGAATTATTGTCGTGCAGATCTGCATATAATTCGTTATCAACAAAAACCTGAGTTCCTTTTGGAACTTCTATAATTAAATCTTTACCTAAAGTACCATTTTGAAAGTTCTTGTTGCCAGGTCCGCCATTATTTGCCTTTAATGAGCTGTTTGACATTATATGTGAGAAATCATTCATTTCTTCATTTACAAGTAGCACAACGCTACCTCCATCACCACCTGAACCACCTGATGGTTTGGTTTTAGAGTTTAAATTACTGAAACTGACAGAGCCTGGTCCACCAGCTCCAGATGATACTGAAAGCTTGATTTCGTCAACAAACATTGGCTCATTTCGGAATTATATTCACTAATTTTCTACCATTTCTAGTAGAAAATTTTACAACACCATCTATTTTTGCAAAGAGAGTATCGTCGCCGCCCTTTGATACATTTTCACCAGGATGAATTTTTGTACCTCTTTGTCGAACTACAATTGAACCTGCAGATATATTTTCACCGTCATATAATTTAGTTCCAAGGCGTTTGGACTCTGAATCTCTACCATTCCTGGTTGAACCACCAGCTTTTGTTTTAGACATTATTCCTCCTCAACACTTTCAAGCCCTTGAATGCTTTTTACCTTTACTATTTTTGTGTTTTCTCTATATCCAACTCTTCTTCTGTTTCCAGTTTTGTTTTTGTATTGAAAAATATTCATTTTTTTAGATTTAGTTTTTGAGATAAATTCTAACTCAACCTTGTAATTTTTTAATTCTTTATTGTCAATGACAATTTGACCTTTTCTTGGACTTACCAATACAGGTACTAATGTACTTTCATCAAATGATGAGGAAACAGAAAATTCATCACCAACACTTACTCTCTCTTGAGAAGATCCAACTTTGATAACTGCATATTTACTCATAACTCAACTACTCTACTACAGCCTCGGACTCAATCAAGCCTTCTTCTATACTTTTGTTTGAAAAAATATCATTAATGATAAGGCCCCTTCCGTTACAAACTTCACATTCTTCTGAAAAGCTTTCTACTAGTCCTGCTGCAACATTTTTCCTAGTCATCTCTACTAAGCCAAGTCTTGATATTTCAAACACTTGTGTTCTTGTCTTATCTTTTGCTAATTCCTGTTTAAATTTATTTAAAAGACTTTGTTGTTTCTTTACTAATTCCATATCTATAAAATCAATAACAATTATTCCACCAATGTCACGCAGCCTTAATTGTCTTGCTATTTCCTCAGCAGCTTCTAGGTTGTTTTCGTATACTGTTTCTTCTAAGCTGTTTTTTCCAACAAATTTTCCTGTATTTACATCAATAACGGTTAATGCTTCCGTTCTATCTATAATTAAATGACCGCCGGATGGAAGCCAAACTTTCCTGTCCAAAGCTTTTTTAATTTGATCTTCAATGTGGTATCTGTCAAACAAAGTTAGCTCATCTTCATAAAAATCTACGATATCACTTATTTCTGGTGAAGTAGATTTTACATATTCGTTAATTTCTTCAAACTGATCTTTTCTATCAATTAAAAGTTTTTTAAAGCTTGTATTTAAATGCTCTCTTATAACTTTAATTGAGACATCTGGTTCTTGATGAATAAGTTTAGGTGCATCCCCAGTTTTGTAATTACTTACAACTTCCCACTCTTCGACAAGTTTTTGAATATCTACCTTTATAGCTTGCTCACTCACTCCCTCAGCAGCCGTTCTAACTATCACTCCAAAATTTTCGGGTTTGAGCTTTCTTATAATTTTATCTAGTCTGCTTCTTTCATTATCAGAAAGCCTTCGAGATATTCCTTTTGTTCTTGTATTTGGTATTAAAACCAAATACCTTCCGGGAAGAGATATTTGACCTGTCAGCCTTGCTCCCTTTTCACCCATGGCATCTTTAACTACTTGAACTAATATTTCCTGATCTGGTTTTAGTAAATTTTCAATCTTAGAATTCTTATGAGAACCTGCAATATCGGCTACATATAGCACACCATTTTTTTCTTCACCAAAAGCTACAAATGCTGCTTCCATTCCTGGTAAAACATTTTTAACTTTTCCAAGATAAACATTTCCAACTTTAGATTTAGCATTATTTTCTGAAGTATAATATTGAACTAGTGTTGGCCCTTCTAATATAGCCACTTTGGAAACGCCATCTTTTGAACTGATTAACATTTGTTTTTTTTCTACCTCAGGAACTGGTAACGGCTGCTCTCTAAACCATGTTGGGTTTTTATCTTTAAAATTTTTATTTTTTTGTGAACTAGAACGTGAAGTTCCAGACTTTATCTTTACTTTTTGGCCATTAAACCATTTAGTTTTTGTATCGTCTAAATTGTCACTTTTGCGAACAATCTTTGACTTTTTGAATACACCAAACATTAAAACCTCCGAGATGACGATTATTTAAATTAAACATGACCTAACAATAGTAGATTTTTAAATTAAACAACTATGTTGTTTTCAATGAAAACCCTATTAATTATTCCAAAGATTATTGCAGTTGAAAATATTGAAGAACCACCCAAACTCAATAATGGAAATGGAATACCTGTAAGTGGAATAATGCCAAGAATAGTTAATAAATTGATGAATATCTGGACACCCAAAAGTGCCAACAAACCAGAAAGTAAGTGTTTTTCAAAATTAATATTGGTTCTATAAATAATCCTATTTACTCTAATAAAAAATAAAATCCATAAAGTAATTAGTAGTAATCCTCCAAAAAAGCCAAAGTTTCTTGAAAATAAAGAAAATATAAAATCTGTTGTTTGGACTGGAACAAAAACTTCTGTTAGTTGAGAATTTGTAAAATACGTACCTAGTAAACCTCCTGAAGAAATTGAAAGCCTACTCTGTTGCTGTGAGAAATCCTCTCCAGAAAAAAATTCAGTAATTCTTGATACCTGATATTCACCTAAAAGATTCAGCTCTAAAAATACAAAAAAAGCGAAAATTATTATTAATAAACCTAATATTGCAATTCTTAGTTTTATATCTGAAAGAAATAACATAATTGCTGAAACAATCAAAAGTAACAATGATGTTCCTAAATCTGGTTGAATAAAAATTAAAAATAAATTCAATAAAATAGCAACGGCTGCAATAATTTTACTTGCACCTAAACTTAAAATCTTTGCTAAAAACAGAACTAAAATTATTTTGCTAAATTCTGACGGTTGAATGAAAATAGGCAAGCCAATAGCATCTAAGTCATACCACCTCCTTACGCCAAGAATAGGCATTGTAAAAAGTAAGCCACCTAAAACTGAAATAGAAAGAATAAATAATGGATTAATTAAGTTATATAAATTTTCAATAGAAAGATATGTTGTTAAGAAAAATACTACTAAACCGATAATGGAGAAAACTACTTGTCTTGAAAGAATATTTTCTGTATTAAATTCTATTGATTTGACAGAAGTAAATAATGTAAACCAAGAAATGATATTGAATAAAATAAATTGTAAAAGGATATATAAATTTGTACCTTCTGGACCCAATATAGTAATTTTTCTATTTATCATTCTGTTATTTCCCCGAACTCAACTGGAGTTAAATCATAATCTAATAAGTGCTGGATAATTCTCCTAGATACTGGGGCAGCTACAGCGCTACCAGATCCACCTTCATCAACAACCGTTACAACAATATATTTAGGGTCACTAATTGAATCAATACCAACGAACCATGATGTATTATTTTTATCACCAGCATTTTGAGCTGTACCAGTTTTTCCACCAATATCATTAGCTTTATTTCCTAAAATACTAAATGAAATATAAGCTGTGCCACCTTTGTTAGTTACTGTATTCAAGTCTTTCAAAAGGAACGAAATAAATTCTTCACTTATGTTGATACTGCTGTTGATTGTTTTTGAAATATCTTTGTTCAATGTTGGTGAAATATTTTCCCCAGTTAAAAGAGTTCGGTATGCATTAGCAACCTGCAGTGGGGTTGTGGTTATTGCACCTTGACCTATAATTAAGTTCATCAGATCACCACCTAACCAACCCTCATCTCTAACCAAGCCCGGTCTTGAAATTTTCCATTCTTCAAAAAGCTCTCTATCGGGAATTATTCCTACTTTTTCGTACGGTAAGTCAATATTTGTTTTATTACTAAAACCTAATTTTCTTGAATACTCTTGAAGTAAGGATTCTCCTTGGGTATTCCCAAAATTTCTCCAAATTTTTAGTGCTATATCCCAGAAATAAACATTACACGATTGTTTAATTGCTTCGGTAAGATCGACTTTTCCATGACCTTCAGGTTTCCAGTCGTTATATACTTGCTGTGAACCATCATCAAACCCAAACGAAAGACTGCCCTCACAATTCAATTTTGAATCTTTATTATTTAATTCTTCGGGAAATATATTTTCACTTAACGCAAGCCAATATGCTACCACTTTAAAAACTGAACCCGGAGGATAAAGTCCCTGGATTGCAAAATTATTAAATGCTTGATCTCTATCTAATTGCCTATATTCAAAGTCACTAATACCAGCAATAAATTTGTTTGGATTAAAGTCTGGTAGAGAAACCATCGATAAGACATTACCAGTCTTAACATCCAAAACTACAGCTGCTCCCCTCTTTATTTCGTTAGTTGTTTTAAAACTCTTGTTTGCTAAATCAATTCCTTGCTGTAGAGAGTCTTTTACAACAGATTGTGTCATAGAATCAATTGTGAGAAATATGTCATTACCCGGAACAGGTAATTTTGATTGCACAATTTCATTACCTTCAAATATTAATTCCCCTGGAACACCAGATAATATCTCTTCATAATATCTTTCCAATCCATTTTTTCCAACCTCATTATTTTTTAAGGCATTACTATATTGAGAAACCTCTTCTTGATTTGGTCTACCTAAATAACCTATAGTGTGAGCAAATAGCTCTCCCTGAATATATTTTCTTACAGGCAAATCAATAACTTCAAATACATCATAATTATTTGTTAAATTATTTCTAATTTCATATTCGACTGAGTTAAGATTTATAACTAATTTTAAGATATCTTTGCTTGTAAAAATATCGTTTATTTCGGTTATGTCTAATTCTGGAAAATTATATTCAATAATTTGTTTATAATTTGATACATTTTGATCAGTTATTTTTCTTAAATTTACAAATAAGTGAGGCTCTAATATAGTTTCAACAATTTTATTACCATTTGTGTCAAACATCTCTCCTCTTGGTGCTGTAATGTAAAATGTATCTAAATTTTGCCGATTAATGATCTCTGATGTTGAGTCAAATTCTTGAGTTTGTAGTTGGAAAATGTCAACAAGAACCACTGCTAATAAGATAAGAAATGATAAAAACGTAAAGTTCAATCTTTTATAATTAAACATTTATTTTGAAACTCTTTTAAATAATACGAAAAGAAAAAAATTAATGATTATTGATATTAGAAGGCTTGCCAGCCAATAACTTGCATCAAATTGAATTATTATTGGGAGTTTGTAAATTAATAAAGATACCGTAATAACTATTAAATAAATAACATTTACTTTTCCATATTTTGATGTAAAAAAATTTGAAATCATTAATACAGCAATAAATATTGCAGAATATAATCCAAGATAATAAGTACTAAAAAATGCATCATAAAAAATGCCAACAAAAAAAATGGGGAGAACCATTTTTTGGTTGAATACATCCACACCAATGAAAACAAGAGATAAGAAAAATATATAAATACCAAAATCATAAGAAATAAAGGTATTAAGGTAATTTTCAAGTAAACAGATTAAAGAAAGAAATAATGTAATTGAAATTGACTTAATTACTCTCATTTTTCTTTTGGTATAAATAATTTAGATTGAAAAGACAGTTTATCTTCTATTTCTACAAGCACAGTAAGTTTATTATTCACAACCAATTGCTCGTATTGTTCTAAATCAAGAAATGGAAACTTACCTATATGACCAAAATTTATATCAGAATAAACTTTTCCAACTCTCGAAATAGATGAAGCATTTAATGAATTTACTATTAGCTGTGTTCCATTTGAATTAATTTCAAAAATATTATTATTTTCATCTAATACTCGGAAACTAAAATTTATTGAGTCTAATGACTCGAGTATTGAGTAATCATTAAAAACCTCACCTAGATAACCAACGACATAGCCTGTTTCATTGATTACTAAATCTCCCGGAACAAAATTATAATTTCTTCCACCCGTAATTAAATACTCATCTGTAGAATTTTTCAAAATTAAACTAGTTGCATAGTATGTAAGTTCAAAATCACTAATATTTTTAATAAGATCTTCATATGATTCAATATTGTCTTGTAGGTCACGATTTTCTAAATAAAGCACTCTTAAGTCAGCCAATTCTTCTTTTAACCTTATATTTTCTGCAACTAGATTAGCTTTATTAGTTGTAAAATTTAATAAATCATTTTGAAAAAATCTGTCAGATAATTGAAAGTCTGAAATAAAAGTGACTTGTTCAGGAATATAGTTTGATAAAGATCTATTTGAAAAGTAGTCAACAACTGTCAATAATCCTGAAAGAAATAAAAAAAGAAAATACACTACATATTTTCTTATTCCTACAATATTAGAATTCTGCATACTAATTAGGTTTTGGTGACAGTTTCAAAACACTTTTGTAATCTTGAAACCTTTCCAAACAAATACCAGAGCCTATAACTACTGAGCTCAAGGGATCATCAGTAATGTTAACTGGAATACCTAATTCTTCTGCAATTTTTTTATCCATTTGTTTCAATAATGACCCCCCACCAGTTAGCCATGCACCATCTTTATCTATGTCAGAGACTAATGCCGGAGGGGTTTGTGATAGAGAAATTCGAATAGCTTCAATAATGTCATTAACAATAGGTTGTAAAGCATTTCTTACATCACTTGCCTCAAGAAGCACTTGCTTTGGCACACCTCGAACAATATCTCTACCTGTGACAGTTACTTGAGGCTCTTTATCATATTGATAAGCTGATCCAACAGCATGCTTAATATTTTCAGCAATTCCAGTATCAACAAGTATCTGATGTTCTCTCCTCAACCATTCAATAAGAATTTCGGTCATATCTTCTCCGCCGACTCTTACTGAGTTAGCGTTTACTATATCACCCATAGAAATCACTGCAATCTCAGTTGTTCCACCGCCGATATCTACAATCATATTTCCGTATGGTTCGAAAATATTAAGACCACTACCTATAGCTGCAGCCATTGGTTCTTCGATTGTAAATACTTCAGATGCTCCAGTAGCGTGAGCGGCTGTTTCTATAGATCTTTGCTCAACACTTGTAACACCATTGGGCACACAAATCACTATACGAGGTCTCGAATAAGCACGACCTATAGCTCTAGAAAGTAAGGTTTTAACTAATTCTTCTGCCATTTCAATTTCAGAAATCACACCATCCCTCAATGGTCTTACAAGTTCAATTTTTTCTGGAACTCTACCTATAAGCTTTTTTGCCTCACGACCAATAGTAATAATTGATTTATCACTTTTATTTACAGCTAGAAGCGTTGGTTCATCAACTACTACTCCGACACCTTTAACATAAATTAAAGTATTGGCAGTACCTAGGTCAATAGCAATATCATTACCACCAAAAAGAGTTCTTCGTAAATTTAAGTCAACCATGTACTAATAGAATAATCTAATAGTTGTTGTTTTTAAATATTTATTTAGTTTCCAAAGAATAATGACAATTCTCTTTCAGCGCTTTCGTCTGAGTCTGAACCGTGTACAACGTTTTTGTCTAATTCAGTAGCTAAATCACCTCGTATTGATCCAGGTGTTGATTCATTTGGGTTTGTTGCACCCATAATATTTCTAATTTGAAGGACTGCATCTTCACCTTCAACCTGCATAGCAACTACTGGCCCGCTAGTTATGAATGAAACTAAATCATTAAAAAAGGGTTTATCTTTATGCTCTCCATAGTGTTCTTCTGCCAACTCTTTAGAAATTGTCATCATTTTAATTTTTGTTATTTTAAATCCCTTGACTTCAACTCGTGAAATAATCTGACCTATTAAGTTTCTTTGAACACCATCCGGTTTGATCATAAAAAATGTTTTCATACTAGTTTCCTTTTTTTGTACTCTCCAATTAAATATAAACTACCTAAAAGTATAGAAGGGTTCTTATTTGATGAAAAAGCTTCTAAGCTTGCAACTCTATATTCAATACTTTCTTTTTGAAAATAATCTAAATAATCTGAGGAATTTTCTTGATCATAAAAAGAATTCTCTTGAATGAAATAAATACTATATTTATTCTTTGATTTTATATAACTTATGATACTTTTCAGATCTTTCCCTTTCTTAAAACCAACAAATACATCTGTTTTTTCATAATTAAATTGATTTTCGTAATCTTTAAAAAAATGTTTTATACCATCTAGATTATGAGCACCATCCAATACTTTTAAAGGATTTTGATTGACTATTTCAAACCTACCTTCAATTGTTCCTAAATTATTTACCTCATTATTAATATTTATTTTCAGCAATAAAGAAACTGTATTCAAAGCAAGAAGATAATTCTTTTGGTTTGCTGAAAGATCTATCATTTCAATATTTAGATTATTGACGAAATCACTTAAAAAGTACTTCACTTTACTGTGAGGGTAATTATTTAAAATAAGATTTTTTAATTCAGGATTAATATCGCCTACGAATAGATTTTTTATATTACTTGAAATATATATTTTTTGATTTAAAACTTCATGATCTGTATAACCAAGCAAATCTTGATGATCTTTTCCAATGCTTGTAAGTACTACGTTTTTGCTTTGGATTACTGAAGTAGTGTCAAGCTTACCCCCTATACCAGCCTCGGAAACAAAATAATCTAATTCACTATCTAAAAATAGTAGAGAAGCAAGTAAAAACAAGGTCTCAAAATAACCCAAGACTATATTATTTTTTTCTTCGAAATCCTTAACTAAATCTAAATTACTCTGTAAATTTAAATTCTTATCGGATTGTATTCTTTCTGTATATTCCACTAAATGAGGTGAAGTAAACATCAAAGATGATTTATTATTTTTTTTAAGAAGTTGATGTATAAAGTTAACAGTTGAAGTTTTACCATTAGTCCCAACAACAGCAATTGTTCTATTAGACAAGTCATCAAGCTGAGATTGTGTAAAAAATAATTTTAATAATTCAAGATTCTTATTGTTGGAAATACCAATTTTAGAATTTAAATATTTTTCTAATTCCTTCAATTCTTAAGTGATCTTAATGTCGAATTTATTAAGTCAATTTGACTATTTATATTTTGTACATTTTCATTTTCTTCATCAACTAATTCTTTTTTTGCATTTTGTACAAATTTTTCATTATTTAATCTTTTTTTTGAAATCTCTAATGATTTCTCCAATTCTTCTATTTTTTTAGTAAGTCTTTTTACCTCATTATCAATATCGATGTATTTATTAGCAATAAGACTAAAAACATACTCAGCAGATTGAAATGTGAGTACCACTCCACTTTCTGTTTTGTTAGAAATATGGACGTTTGCTATATTTTCTAGTTGATTAATGAACCAATCTGGATTTGTAGTAGTTGAATTTAAGTCGATTTTTAGACTATTTTTTAAGTTATAGTTTGATTTAAAATTCCTTATTTTTGTTATTATTTCTTTTAAACTTTCAATTTCGTCACTTACATCAGAATCTACTTGAATCATAGAAGGCCAGACATTATCAATTAAATAAGTTTTATCAAATGAAGACCATATTTCTTCAGTTAAATGAGGCATCGCAGGATTCAATAATTTTAATGATTCCAAAAATACGAATCTTAAAACTGACTGGGTTTCAACTTTATGAGTATCGTCTACAAATAAATTCTTAGAAAATTCAAAGTACCAATCAAACAACTCAGACCAAAGAAAAGTATAAAGAAGTTTGTATGCATCCGAAATTTTATATTTTTCAAAAAGATCATTGAATTCTGACAAAGTATCATTAAATTTTGAAATAATCCACTTATTTTCTGCACAAGAAATATCATTAATCTCCAAAGAAGACAATTCATCAGTATACAAATGTACAAACTTTGCGGCATTCCAAACTTTATTGCCAAATTTCTTTGCTGAAACTGTCCATTCTTCATCAAACGGAACATCTTGGCCTGGATTTGCTTTTTCAATTAGTGAAAATCTCAATGCATCAGCCCCATGTTTTTCTGATAACTCTAGAGGGTCCATAGTGTTACCGAGACTTTTAGACATTTTTCTGCCTTGAGAGTCACGAACAAGGCCATGTATAAGAATTTCTTTAAAAGGAATGTTTTCCATAGAATATAAACCCATCATTATCATTCTTGCAACCCAGAAAAAGATAATATCGAATCCCGTTACAAGCAATGATGTTGGATAATAGTTTTTAAGGTCATCTGTTTCCTCAGGCCACCCAAGAGTACTGAATGGCCACAATGCTGAAGAAAACCAAGTATCTAAAACATCTTCATCTTGAATTAACTTAACATCATCAGCAAGGTCGTGTTTTTCTCTAACGTCAGCCTCACTTTTACCTACATAATGGTTTTGAGCTTCATCGTACCATGCTGGTATCCTATGGCCCCACCATTGTTGTCTTGAAATGCACCAATCTTGGATATTGTACATCCATTCAAAATAGGTTTTTTCCCAATTTTTAGGAATAAATTTAATATCGTCTTCTTCAACAACTTTTATTGCTTTTTTGGCGATTTCATCAGTTTTAACAAACCATTGTTCTGAAACCATTGGCTCAAGAATTGTTTTTGACCTATCCCCTTTTGGTATCTGAATTTGATGATCTTCGACACTTACTAAAATACCACTTTCTTCAAGCATCTCAACTATTCTTTCTCGTGCTTTAAATCTATCAAGACCTCTTAATTCTGCGGGTATAAAATCTTTCTTTTCAATATTTCCATCAAAATCAAGACATGTAATTAAGTCTAAATTATGTCTTTTACCAATCTCATAATCATTAAAATCGTGTGCGGGTGTTATTTTTACGCAACCAGAACCAAAATCTATATCAACATATTCGTCAGCAATAATTTCTACATCTCTGTTAACAATTGGAATTGTTACTGTTTGTCCAATAAGTTCTTTATATCTTTCATCAAAAGGGTTAACAGCTACTGCAGTATCTCCAAGCAAAGTCTCTGGTCTAGTTGTTGCAATTTCTATGAACGTATCACCAGTTTTATATTTGATTGTCCATAACTTACCTAATTCATTTGACGATGTGACTTCTAAATCAGATACTGCAGACTTTAGTTTTGTATCCCAGTTAACCATTCTTGTGCCTTTATAGATTAAATTATTTTCATAAAGTGAAACAAACACATTTATTACTGCCTTTGAAAGTCCTTCGTCCATAGTGAATCTTTCTCGTGACCAGTCACAACTCATTCCAAGAGTTTTCATCTGGTTAGTTATGTTATCTCCTGACTCGTCTTTCCATTCCCAAACTTTTTTGAGAAAATTTTCTCTTCCAAGATCATGTTTGGAAATTCCTTTTTCCTCTAACTCTTTTTCGACGAGAAGTTGTGTAATAATTCCTGCATGGTCAGTTCCTGGAAGCCATAAAGTTTGAAAGCCCTGTAGTCTTTTTATCCTTGTTATAACATCTATTATTGAGTGCTCTAATGCATGACCCATATGAAGCGAACCAGTTACATTTGGTGGTGGTATGACAATAGAGAAGTTGTCTCCAGTATTGCTAGGTTGAAATTTTTTTCCCTGTTCCCAGTTTTTTTGCCATTTCTTCTCTATGGATAATGGATCGTAGTTTTCATCTTGCATATATTATATTTTATGCAGTTTTATTATCTTTTGACTCTTTCAAGACCATTTTTGGTGCAATATCATCTAAAACATTTTCTTTATCGACTATTATTTTTGTAATATCTTTTCTCGAAGGTGATTCATACATTTCATCTAATAAGATTTTTTCTAATATTGACCTCAAACCTCGAGCACCGGTTTTTCTTTCCAAGGCTAAATCTGCCATAGCTTCAAGAGCACCATCTGTAAAAACTAAGCCAATTTTATCAAGCTCAAACATTTTTTGGAATTGTTTAGTTATTGCATTTTTAGGCTTTGTCAATATTTCAATTAAAGCGTCTTTACTTAGTTCATTTACATTTGTTGTAACAGGCAATCTACCAATAAATTCGGGAATTAAACCAAATTTTATTAAATCTTTTGGTTCAACAAACGCAAATAACTCTTCTTTATTAAATTCTTTAGCATCTGAAATGTTAGTGTTGAAGCCAATAGTATTTTCACCAAGCCTTTTATTAATAATTTGATCAAGACCATCAAAAGCTCCACCAACGATAAACAAAATATTTGTAGTGTCTATTTGTAAATATTCTTGTTGTGGATGTTTTCTTCCACCTTGTGGAGGTACTTGAGCAGTTGTGCCCTCAAGTATTTTTAACAATGCTTGTTGAACACCTTCACCAGAAACATCTCTGGTTATAGATGGATTGTCAGACTTTCTTGTGATTTTATCTATTTCATCAATGTAGATAATACCTTTTTCAGCCCTGTGAATTTCATAATCAGCTGCTTGAATTAGTGTAAGTAAAATATTCTCTACATCTTCCCCTACATAACCAGCCTCAGTTAATGTCGTTGCATCTGCAATAGCAAATGGAACATTAAGAGTTTTTGCTAATGTCTGAGCAAGTAAAGTTTTACCACTTCCTGTAGGACCTAAAAGTAAAACATTTGACTTTTGAATTTCAAGATCATTGTCTACTAAATTACCCTTATAAATTCTTTTGTAATGATTATAAACAGCAACTGATAATGTTTTCTTTGCATCCTCTTGTCCAATAATATATTCATTTAATGACTGATTAATTTCTTTTGGTAATGGAAGATACTCTTCAGGGCTTGTATCTATTTTTTCAACTTTTTCTTCTTCAATTATTTCTACGCATAGTTCAATACACTCGTCGCATATGTAAACACCTGGACCTGCGATTAACTTAATTACCTGTTTTTGCGACTTACCACAAAAACTGCACTTGAGTGCCTGAGATGAATCTTTATTTGCCATTTTTAACTACCCTGTTGTTTTTTTTGCTATTTTTTGTCTGCTAACTCCCTTTGAACTAGCACTTCATCTACTATACCGTATTCTTTTGCTTCTTGCGCGGTCATCCAAAAATCTCTATCAGTATCTTGTGCAACTTTTTCTATATCCTGCTTGGTAAAATCTGCCAATAGGGTATTTAGCTGTGTTCTCATTGAAACGATCAGATCAAAATTTCTTTCCATGTCCGCAACAGTCCCCTCCATGCCACCTGATGGTTGATGCAACATAATTCTTGCATTTGGCAAACTGTATCTTTTACCAGGAGTTCCTCCAGCCAATATAACAGAAGCCGCTGACGCTGCTAGACCCATGCACACAGTGGAAATATCTGGCTTTATGTACTTCATTGTATCGTAGATAGTAAAAAGCGAAGTAATCGACCCACCTGGTGAGTTAATGTACATAAATATATCTTTATCTGGATCTTCTGATTCTAAATGCAAAAGCTGAGCCATAATTGAATTAGCTACACCATCATCAATTGGAGTTCCTAAAAATATAATTCTATCTTTTAATAGCCTTGAGTAAATATCAAAGGCTCTTTCTCCCCTGTTTGTATTTTCTATAACAGTAGGGATTACATAATTTGAAGGTAATTCGTTCATATTATTCTTCCTCTCTTATTTCTTCATCTTGATTGTACACATCCTGTAGGTATACTTTTTCACCATTCTCGTCAACAGACACACCTTCTTGTAAAATATGAAGCATTGCCTTATTTCTCAAAGATTCAGATTCCAAATTTAAACGATGGCTAACACTTTCAATACCTGTAGCCTCCTCATCATGAGATTCCATATGTTCATCGATAAATTTGATTTCTTTTTCATCTAATTGAATCTCTTTATCCTCAACAACTTTATCTAAAATTACAACCATAGAAAGATTTCTAGTAGCTTGATTTTTAAGATCTTCCTGAAGAGCCTCTTCAGTCAATCCTGTCATCTGTAAATAGTCCTCAATTTTTATATTGTTTTGATTCAATTCACCCATAAAATTTCTTAAAATACTGTCCATCTCAGCAATTACAAGTTGTTCTGGAAGTTCTAATTTTGATTCCTCAATTAATTTAGATGTTAAAAGCCCCTGGTACTGATTAGCAACCTGTCTCTTTTTCACCATTTCAATATTTTTATAAAGCTCTTCATTCATTTCTTTTATGCTTTCAAATTCAGTCATTGAAGAAACCCAATCATCAGTTAATTCAGGCATAACTTTTTCTTTGATTTCTTTAACTAGAACTGTAATCTCAATATTACTTTTACCTATGGCAGGTATATCATCATTAAATTTTATAATTGCTCCTGTAGAGATACCTTCTAGTTTTGAATCCATAGAGGGAGTTAGAGAATTACTTCCAAGTTCGTAAAGGTAATCTTGATAGGAAAAATCTTCTAACTCTTTTCCGTTCTCTTTACTACTAATATTTACAAGTAGATAATCAGATGTTTTTGAAGGTCTCTCAACTTTTGCAACATCAGCAAATTGTAATTTTATACGCTCCGTCTGATCATCAATCTCTTCTTCTGTTGGAGCAATAGAGTCTACTGTTACAGATTGATTCAATTTTGGTAATTTTGATAATTTTGGCCAAAGTGTTATTAAAACATCAACTTTGTATGATTTCTTTTCTTTTTTTAATTCTTTAACAACAGGTCTTACTGCAGGATTAATTTCTTCTTTTTGCAAGATTTCGAATATCTGTTCAGGTAAATATAAATCTATAGATTCTTCTAATATATAGTCTTCGCCAACTTCTCTTTCAACTATATTCTTCGGAATTTTTCCTGGCCTAAAGCCTTTAACTTTTAAAGACTTACTAATTTTGTTTATTGCCTCATCTTTTTTTGACTCAAGATCTTCAAAATCAATATCAATTTCAATATTATTTTCAAAATCGGCTACTTTTTTTACTTTATATTTCATTTATCTCCTATTAAATGTAAGGGTGACCGACGGGATTCGAACCCGCGACCTCCTGGACCACAACCAGGCGCTCTAACCGAACTGAGCTACGATCACCACAGCGCTCTCGATAGGACTCGAACCTATAACCTACAGATTAGAAGTCTGTTGCTCTATCCATT
>Ga0181406_1000057_pt1 | contig 37999 bp, 15 predicted proteins | sample 29SPOviralmetaG_FD_130135 | JGI IMG/M metagenome (GOLD analysis project Ga0181406, IMG submission 130135) | Marine viral communities from the oligotrophic San Pedro Time Series (SPOT) site, San Pedro Channel, CA, USA - 29 SPOT_SRF_2011-12-20 | ecosystem: Environmental > Aquatic > Marine > Strait... | reverse complement strand
TATACCTGATAGAGCAGGTGCGGCTGCTGCACCAACACTAGTACCGACAAGTCTTCCTGTCTGTTTGCCACCACCTACCGCCTCGATACAAGCTTCGGTTTTGGCAGTTAACTCCCCCTCGGCACCACCTTTTACTATAGTAGATGGATCTTGCCATGATCTCTTGTTAGATACAGGTCCACCTTGATTGGTCTTACCATCCATGACATACTCCTCAACAACTTGAGTTGTATTGTTTGCTAGTCCTAAGAAACCACCCTTCTTCTTGATGTCCTTAGTGATGACCATCGTCTTGGGATCATTCGCTTGGTAACTGATATCATATCCATTCTCATTTGCTGTGATACGATAAGATGTATAATCCCCTACTGGGGGATTGAAAGAAGGTAACTTAGAGGATTGTCTAGTTGCTAGTAACCCTATCATACCTATGTGGCACACTCCAAAGACTGCACCTAAACTAATTCCTATCCACTTGTTCATTGGTTATTCCTCAATAATTACATTTTGAATGGTTCTTCTTTCTTATCAGTATCTGATACACCAATTATTTTAAGAGGTGCTTGCTCAATACGAATAGTTTGACTAGGACCAGCTTTCGCTATGATCGCTTCAATATCCTGTGCTGTAACAGGAGGTTGTCCATTAGGACCAACTGCATTACCATTCTTATCCATCTTCATAGTACCATCACCTTTCTTAGATGCGGTCTGAATTCCAAAGCTAGCTAAAACTCCAGTAAAAACCGAAGCTATAAAAGTTGGATCTATTTTTTGTTGTGGTACACCTGGAATTGCCACATAATTAAGAGTCAATATTCCACCCGACCAGGCAAGGACAGTAATACGAACAAATGTACTAATGATCGCTGCTTGTTCATCGGCATCAGGTAATATAGCATCCTTTGCCTTTTGAAACAACCCTTTCTTTTCTTCTTTGGGTTCTTCTACTACTTCTTTTTTAATTTTATCAACCATTGATATACGAGTAACTAGCTCCTATTTATCCCAAGCAAAACTTAAAGTGACTCTTGGTTCTATGACTATGGGATCGTGATAGACACCAGCAGGAATAAACATACCATCTCCAGATGCTAAAGTATATTCTTCACCTTCTATATCATACAGTGTGCTACCAATGGATTGAACCAACAATACATCTACATCATCATTATGCTTTCCATAGGTAAGAGCTGAATTGCCTAATGAAGTATAGACATGCAAATTTCTTATACCTTCTTTCTTTTGAACCTTATTAAATACTTCTCCTATACTATTGGGATAGTAATCGTTCATTAATATAAATGTAGGAGCAGGACTACGCATTAAAGAAGTCGCAACATTTAATATTTTAAAAGACCCATCTTCAAAATCATCAGAAATTTTTTCTATTACATCATCCCAAGCAACATTACAATCGGTAAACTGTTGAGGTAGATATTCAAATTTTGTTCTGTGTGGGCAACATAATTTATTTGGCATCAAGGAATCCTTGTTTAATCATCTTTTGCAATTCAGCAGTACTACCTGTAAATATTGCATTGTTAGTAACATTGTTTGTGGTCTTATGTTTAGTCTCATCAATCTCCTTAACTTTTTTCTGGAGATCCATAAGTTTATCTGCAATGTCAGCAGTTGATTTTAAGACCTGTCCTGCTACTTCAAATGCTCTAGGCGAACCAGACTCATTAGCAACATCCATTATACCATCTAAAGTTTCTTGACCTTTTGATATTAAAGAATATAACTGAGCACGAGAATACTCATAGTCCTTATCTACATCAACACCAGCATCTTTTTTTATAGGAACATCTTTATGAGCATTAAACTTTTGAACATAAGAATGTTCCGATTCAGTGTTTAAAGCTTTATCTATTTCTTTTGACATTTTTCAGATCCTCCTTCAAAATCATGGATACTTTCCGATCCACCTACAGCAAATGGGTTATATTTGGATCTTGCTAACTTAAATGCTTTCTCATGCATTGTTACTTCTTGTTCATCAGCCGATGCATAATCGTCAGCAATCTCTTCCTCAGGTCTTGGGTTGTATGCATCTTCTGCATCAGAAGAACCATACATGTCAAATCTGTCGTTTGTAGCAATTGGCATATCATCTAGGGGGTTGTAACGATCATCATAACCTGGAACAAATGAAGTTTGAAACCAAGGATCGTAAGGAATTGTAGGTAATCCCATTATACATCCTCCTGTCTAGTAGGACTATACTTCTTAGAATCACCGAACATGGTAGTACTCTCACTAAATCCAAAGTCATCTTCAGGTCCAGCACTAATTGGATCTGGAGTTACAGTATACCTCATTTCACGCTTAGCTGCTTGAGTATCAGTATTAGCATAGTAATCTACTTGAACTTTCTTGATAAGTCCGTCTGTAGTATCAGCAACAGGACCAAAGAGATAAGTTTTAGCAGTAAACTGGAAGGTGTACATCAAAACTCTTCTAGTAGAAAAGTCTCCTTCATATTCATCACTGAAAGATATGTTCTCAAGTACAATAGGAATATCTCTTTTCTCTCCAATAGAACCTACCAAGTCTATTGTAACATTAAATGCTGGTTGGAAGAATGGTAGTATCTGTTCTACTATCTGTAATGCATCATCATTCAACTTAGTCATTACATTAAGTTCAAATCCCACATTATAAGGTACTGGTAAATATACTTTCTTTACTTTAGTATTAGATGGGTCTCTATTATCAACTGCTTTAAAAGTTCTTGTTATACTAGCTTTTCTACTAGGGTCGTATGACATAGATGTCATCTCAAATGACATTCTTGGTAATGTTATAGCAGTTGCTTTTGTTAATTCTTCTTGTTGCTCAAGTTTTGCTAAAAACTTTTGCTTTGGTCCATATATTAATGGAACCTTAGTTTCACTAAGAGTGTTACCAGATCTATCATCATGCCTAATATTAACATCATTAAATAATGTACCAAAGGCAATAATGGTTTTTCTTAGTATCTCATGATAGAAATAAGTACCTAACATTATACATCTCCAAAGGGATTAGATTCGGTAAAGTCAAGAAGCTGATCTGCTTCTGTTTCAAATTCATCATTCATAAAGTATTCATCACCAACAGCAGCAGCACTCAAATCATTATTGTAAGAGAATACTTGATACCTAGCGGATGATGCAGTTCCAGTTATATATTCACCAGATCTGAAATCACCTGTATTTATGGATACTTCCAAACTTCTAGTTGTTGCATTCCAACTCTTAACATATGCTTCAGCACCAGACTCTGAACCAACTACTCTTTCATTGAGATGATATGTTCCAATACCAGTACTCAATGGAGCACTAATAGAAACGGTTGGAGTTGCTTCATATCCACTACCAGCATCAGTTAGATATATTCTAAACATACTAGAACCAGATAGAGTTGCAACAGCAGTTGCTTGAACTTGACCTACCTTAGCACCAACCATAGCACCAGTTCCAACAAAGGTAACAGATGCAGTTCCAGTACCACCTATAGAAGTTCCAATACCAACACTATTAGTACCAATAGAAGTTACAATTCCACCACCAGAAAGTATTTGAGCACCAACAACTTTGAAGTTAATAGTATGACCAATAGCAATATTTGCCATAGTATTAATTCCACTAATCTGCATTGTTCCAGCAGTAGCTACACCAGTAAATTCATATTGTTTATCGACAAATTGAGGATGTTGAATACTAACTATAGGTGGAGCAACATAGTTAGAACCTGGTTGTTGAATTCTAATAGAACAAATACCACTGTTAGTTAATGTTGAAGTTGCAGCAGCACCTACACCTGGAGTACCAAATCCAATAGTAGGTGGTTCCTGATAAGCAAAACCTGGATTAGTTATTGCAAGATAATCTATAGCAGCAAGTTGACCTTTAGTAGTCGTAATAGCAACAACAGCACCAAGAGATGTGGATACACCTGCAGGAGACGCTGAGACGCTAATATTAGGCACTGAAGTATATCCAGAACCATCATCATTCAATGTAACCTTCTGCATTGCACCAGATAGAGCAAAAGTATCTACAGATGCTTTAGCAGTAGATCCTATACCAGCTAAACTAACAGTAGTAATATTTCCTTCTTCACTCAATCTTGTATCAATAGCAGCAACATTTGTATCGATAATATCGTCTTGAAGTTGATATAGTTCACATTGTAATTCGTAAGTATAATTTTTACCTAATTGAAAGAAAGGAGTTTCATGTTCTACAAGTTTAATCTCAAATAATCTTTCTCCTAATGGAAACCAGATAAGGTCTCCTTCTTTAGGTCTTGTTCCAAAATCAATATCACCATCTAAAGCACCAGTTAAGTTAGTGGAATTAAATTGAAAGGGAGCAATAAAGTCTTCAAATCTTTCTCTTGATATGGTCAAAGTAATCTCATTTTGTAAGTTGATGCCAAACTTTGTCATTACATCACTACCCTTAGCATAACCCTCATAGTTGTTTAGGTATGCTTCAATAAGATAATTATCATTAAACTTTGATGATTGTACTTCCCCTAATATATCATCTGTAACAATTTGTTTTCTTGGTATGTAATAGACATCAATACCATGAATAGACAAATGCTCATCTACCAGAGACTGTACTAATCTCTGCTCATCAGGTGAACCATGCTGGAAGAACGGTGATACAGGCATATTAACCTATCATATCAAGAACTGGAATTTCGTAAGTAGATAGCATTTTTTCTTCTATCTCTCTTATCTCTAGATCACCATCTTCGTAGATCTGACGACCATTGAGTTCTATACCACCAGGAAGTTTTACTCCTTGGAATTTTATGAGGTTCTGACCCCATTGCTTTTTAATCTTTGCTGTTAGATATCTCTTCAAGAAAGAATCATTATATACTCCACTATAGTTAGAAGGATCCATAATTCTATAACACTCAATTAATACATAATGACCAACAGTAGTAGAAGCCCAATCAATATCAAAATAAAGCTTATTGTTTCTCTTGTTGTATCTAATCTGAGTAGATGTAGTCAATAAGAAATTAATATCTTCTAGATATGTTTTGGTCATAGAATAATTTAGGAGACCATCATACCCCATGTTAAAAGCAATATCATTTAAGAATAACTGATACTTCAAGTTAAACATACCATTACTAAGTCCACTACTATCAAATTGCATAACTCTTTCAATTCCTAATATAGAATCAGGTACAGTTATATAATTGGAATTTTCCTCAAATACACCAGATGTAGTAGTTGTACTAGTAATACCTAAATTATTATCACCACCTCTTGCTCTACCTCTCCTCTTATCTTCTTCAGTAAGTTGATACTTAAGCAATACCTTTTCTACACCATCAAAATGCCTCTCATAGAAAAACTGTAGAGAGTCATCCATTAAGTCATCAACTTGCTCATCGGCAACATTAATCTCCAGAATTGGAGCACCTAATTGTCTTAAACAATAATCTTGTAATGTTGCCCTACTATTTGGTTTTGCCATTAGAAGAATCCTCCATCAATTGAGTTAGTCCATGCAGGTACACCCGATGCATTTGTTGTCATTACATAGTTAGAAGTAGTTAGGAATCCAACTGTGCTTGCTGTACTTACCAACCTACCATCATCTTCAAAGTAAGCAACACCGTTAGGACCACTATATCCTATACCTGTGCTTCCCCCTTGATCTGAGCGATAGTATAATCCTTGTTTAAATGTAGCATATCCTACGACATGTACATTGTCTTGAATAGTAACTTGACCAGCAGCAGAATCTAGAACTAACTCTCCACTATTAGTTTCAATCTTAGTTGCAGAGCTACCAGCACCAATCTTGATATTAGAAACTGTAGTAACACCAGTAATAACAACTTCGTTAAATGTACTTATTCCAGTTACATTAATGTTTCTACCATTAACTTCATCATAAACAACATCACCTATAACATTTAAGTTACCAGCGATAAAGATATCATCTTGGAATGTTGCTATACCAACGAAAGTTGAGAAACCAGCGAAGGTCATTTCAGTAGCAATACCAGTTTGAATTCTGGCATTAGTTATTGCAAAGTTAGTTGCTAAACCAGCAGTAATCTTAGCGTCAAGAATGTCAGCATCAGCAAGGTCTACTGCATTAGCAGTTACTACACCAGCAGTTGCTGTTATAGAAGAACCAATTGCAACTTCACCTTTATAAACACCGTTATCCTTAAAGGTAACAATACCAAGCATCTCTGAACCAGATGCTCTAACAATCAATCTATCACCGATACCAGAAGCTGAACTATCAGCATACATTAACTTAAGTGTCTTATTATCGACAGTTAAGAAGTCGCTGCTACCAGCAGCAGTCTGTACACTAAAGTAATCACTTCTTATTTGAAGTCTGCTATATGTTGCATTACCATTTGCATGAGAGAGGACTGTATGACCTCTGTTAGCAAATCCATCTGTATCAACATGTTCAACAGTTAAGTCATCATCTGAACCAATTCTTACCTTAACATTATCTGGGAGATCTGTGTGACTGTTAAGTCCAACAGGAGCATTAATTGTTAATGATCCATCACCAACAGTCTGACCAACTGTGAATGCTGTAGCAAGACCTGTAGCGATCCTAGCATCTACTACATCAAGGTTATTAACATCTGCACTACTACTAACTGTTACAACGCCTGTAGCGTTGATTCTTTCAAATCTAGCAGTGTCTAAAACATCTAATCTATCTCTAGGTGAGTCAGTACGAATACCAACTTTCTGGTTAGCGTCAACACGCCATGCTTCTACATTCTCAGTGCTAGCTACAATAGTACCATCACTACCACTATCAGTTAAAGCAATAGATGTATCACCCTTCTGGAATGCATCCAGTTGAATAGTTGTAGCAGTTAAGATACCTAAGACATTGACATCACCAGTAATATTAACATCACCAGCACCAGAAGGATCAATGTTAATATCACCTGTAGTAGATTCAATATTATTACCAGCAATCTGGATATTACCAAATGTACCACTAGTAGGTGTTACCTGACTACTATTACCAGAAGAATCTGAGATAGTTAGATTAGATAAAGCCTGTAAACTTGTTACCTGTTGAGAGAATGCAACTGTACCATTTTCTTGGTCAACATAGAATGCATCTCCAACTCTAAAGTCTCCTTTCTGATCAATACTAACGAATGATATGTCACCGTTATTAACTTGAGTGACTTCGTTTGCTTGGATTGCTGTGTTAGGATCGTTATTAATATTTCCACCAGCACCAACATGGTTGAAATTAAGTGCAAAACATCTTAGTGTTACACCATCACCATCAGCAACAACACCCTTCTGACCGTACTCAACAGCACAACCCACAGAACGCATGTCAGCACCAAACTGACTGTAATCTGCTAAGGTTATCCTAGTAGCAGTTCCTACTCCACTGTTAGGTTGAGTAATTCTGATGTCCTGAGTAACTACTGTATTATCAGTAGCAGTTGAGACACCGTTAGTTCCGTTAAAGTTGACTAGTAATGAAGTCTTTCTATTACCAGCAGCCTCAGCACTGTTACCATAAGTATATGCACCATCTGGGAATGAATGTAATCCTTTCTGAACAAATACATCATCTATCCAACCTGTATGTGCATTAGCAGCACCATCAAAGTCAGCACCAATTACAATAGGTTTTTGTGTACCAAGATCAGTGGTATATGATGTTGCTTCAGCTCTCTTAGCACCATTAGAATATGCTATTAATTTTGTACCTAACTTAGCAACAGCAATGTGATGCCATGCACCAGTTGTAATACCTGCACTAGTAGCCGATAATGCTGTAGTGTTTCCAACACGAACATCATATTCATTACCTCTGAAGGCAATACTTAAACCATTTGTATCAGTTCCTGAATCCCTAAAGTCAATAGCAGTAGCACTAGTTAATCCAGTAGTGTTTCTGTAAACCCAGAAACCAACAGCAAATTCTCCTGTACCAAATCCAAACTGATCGTGAGATGCTGCACTAACAGAATCGTTAGTACCATCTAATTTAAGTGACGCACTACCAAACTTCTTAACACTGGTATCTAATTGTGCATTACCATTAAATGTAAGTGTTTTAGCAGTTCTATTTTGAAGAATTTCAAATCCAAGTTGCTTACCACTTACATCAAGATATGTACCATCGTAGTTAGCTACAACAGCAGTACCTAATCCAGTAACACCATCAGTGTCATAGTAAGTAATTGTATTACCAATGCCTAGCATTGATGTTGTAGTAATACCAGTTAATCTTAATCTTGTCTTACCAGCAGATGCAAGACCGACTGTACCAGATTCACCTCTAATACCTTCAGAAGCAAAGTATGTGAAACAGTTAAGGAACTCAACACGAGCTCCGTTGGTCATTACTAGACCTTTAGCATTAGGTACAATGAAGGTTGCTTCATTGAATAACATTGCTGCTTCAATAGATCCTTCTTGAACCTGAGAACCATCGATATATGCACCAGCACCAGATATGTAAGAAGATGGAGCTGCATCAGCACTGTTAAATCCGTATAAATCATCTGCAGTTTGATTAGTACCTTTGTTTAATACAGTTATACGCTGTACATAAGGTGATCTAGTAGTAATTGCAATACCAGGTTCATACTTAAATGCGTATCCTTCATTTGCTGATGTGTTGAAGAACATGTCAGCGATAGTTAAGTCTTCAACGACTGTTCTATCATTAAGTAGGAAACAATCCTTTTGCTTAGTAGCACTTGTTGGAACAATCTTAGTAGCACGAAGACCGTTACCTTTAACAGTTAATCCTGCAGGAACATATAATGGGAATGATTCTTCATAAACACCACCACCAATATTCAATGTTTCATTAACACCTATGATTATAGGAGAGACATTAACATTAATTCTAAATGAAGTTGAATCAAGTACTGTAACAGCAGTTGTTACACCAGCAATAGGATCACTACCAGCACGAGGATAAGTCTTACTTGCAGTATTACCATCCATCGAACAGGTGAATGATAATGAATTATTATCAAGTGTTATAGTATCAGCAGTTGATAATCCGTGAGCAGAAGCAAATGATAGAACTAACTCTCCAGTATGCTGGTTGTAAGTTGCTCCATTAGGAGACTTCTGATTACCTGACTCAGCACCACTCTGAACATTAACTGCGTTTGTAGCAGTTCCTCCATTATAAGTGTGATCATACTTATTAGAAATTCTTGATAAAGCGTATTTAATCGATTTGAACGGTCTTTCTCTAGTACGACCACGAGAAGCATCGTAAGCATCAAGACCATGAGTATCAACAAACCATAAATCATCAGCAGGGTTGATTGTAGCAATACCAATCTGAGCAGGTTCTTTCCATGACAAAGTATTGTCATCATTAGTACTCAACATGTGTTGAGTGTTAATACCAACAACTCCTGTGGAGTCATATAGTGAAGTTACATAACCAGAATTGATCTTAGCTGTTAGTGCATCAAAGTTTGTAACATCAATCGTAGTGATAGATGCAGCAGTACCAACAATATCAGTTATGATACCAGAGGTAATTTTAACATCCTTAAGATCTGCAGTCTCAGTATCAAATACTGTTATAGTTGCATATGTACCAACTTGAGATGTAATAATACCAGCAGTTATCTTAACATCTTGAAGATCTGCTGTCTCTGTGTCAAATGTTGTAATAGTTGCATAAGTACCAACTATTGATGTAATAACACCAGCAGTGATCTTAGCATTAACGATGTCACCTTCTGTGGCATCGATAGTTGTAATGGTTGCTGCAGTACCAACAATGTCAGTAACAGCAACTCCTGTAAAGCTTAAATTATCAGCACTTAAAGTTGTTACATGTGCTGTAGTAATAGTTGCATAAGTACCAACCAATGATGTGACAACACCAGCAGTGATCTTAGCATTTACTATATCGCCTTCCGTAGCATCAATCGTAGTGATTGTAGCAGCAGTACCAACGATATCTGTAATAATACCAGATGTAATCTTAACATCCTTAAGGTCTGCAACCTCGGTATCAAAAGTTGTTATAGTTGCATAAACACCAACTGTTGAATCAACACTTAGATCATCAACATAAGCAACACCATCAATATGAATATCTTTCCACTGTTGAGTAGCAGTACCAATACTATAGGTATCGTCATCATCAGGGATAAAGTTGGAATCAATATCAGCATTGAATACAACATTATCTGTTACAGAATCACCAAGACCGATTGTACCGCCATTAAAGGTTACATTACCAGTGAAGGTAGTTGCACCACCAACTCTAAGATCATTCGTAATATGAACATCTTGAATTGTTGAGTATGTACCAACTAGTGATGTAACAACACCAGCAGTGATCTTAGCATTAACGATGTCACCTTCTGTAGCATCTATAGTTGTGATTGTTGCTGCTGTACCAACGATATCAGTAATGATACCAGCAGTAATCTTAACATCTTTAAGATCGGCAGTCTCAGTGTCAAATACTGTTATAGTTGCATAAGTACCAACCTGAGAGGTAATGATACCTGCAGTGATCTTAGCATTAACTATATCACCTTCTGTTGCATCAATTGTTGTTATAGTCGCTGCAGTACCAACAATATCAGTAATGATACCAGAGGTAATTTTAACTTGGTTAAGGTCTGCAACCTCTGTATCAAAATTTGTAATAGTTGCATAGATACCAGTTATTGATGTAACAACACCAGCAACGATATTACCATGTATAATATCAGCTACAGTTGCATCAATCGTAGTTATGGTAGCAGCAGTACCAACGATATCAGTAATGATACCTGCAGTGATCTTAACATCTCTAAGATCTGCTGTTTCAGTGTCAAATACTGTTATGGTAGCATAAGTACCAACTTGAGATGTAATGATACCAGAAGTTATCTTGACATCATTAAGGTCAGCAGTTTCTGTATCAAATACAGTGATGGTAGCATAAGTACCAACTTGAGATGTAATGATACCAGCAGTAACATATGCTGCTTCTATACCAAGATCATTAACATCTAACTGAGGGACAGTAGCAACACCAGTGATATTGACATCACCATCCACATCGAGAAGAGCTGTTGGCGTGGTAGTTCCCACCCCGACCCAACCGTCGCTATTACCTGAAACCCACTTAACATCACCTGAACCAATAACTAATTGATCATCTTGATCTGGATATCTAACATCTTGTCCTTTACCAATGATAACATTGTTATTACCAGTATTATGAGTACCAGCAGAATTACCAATAGCAATATTATCACTACCATAAACATTGTATAAAGTAAACGCACCAATAGCAATATTATTGCTCTGGTTAGTTGATATACCAGCACCCCATAGTGCTTCTCTACCTATACCAATATTCTGATTATGATCTTCTTTACCACTGTTTGTAGTAATACCTGACCTTACGACTAAGAATCCATAAGTATCAGTTAATCCAATACTACCAGTTGATAAGTAAATGGCATCATTTACATCAGTTAATAATCCGAAATTATCCTGACCTTTAACTTTAAACTGACTACCAATTAATTTTGCTAGATGTGCATTAGTACAAGTACCAATATTAAATGTTAAATTGCCAGTAACTGCATTATTAATAATTCCAAGGTCACCAAGATTAGCAATTGCTATTGCCCAATCACCACCAGTTATGTTAGAATAGCTATCTGTAGTACCATATACTCTGTAAGCATATGGATCATTAGATAATTGACTACCATCAGAGAATGAAATAGTGCTTGCATCACCAGTCTCACCGTAAGTGATAACTGATTGAGAACCTAAATCTTGTGCTACCTTATCACCAATATAGATGTTATGGGAACCTTCTGCCTCTTGACCAGCATAATGTCCTAAGAAAAGGTTAGATTCTGCTTTGGTTTGACCACCCTTCTGGAAGGCACTGTGACCAATAGCAATGTTTCTCTTAGTGTTATTACCTAAACCAGCTTGTTGACCTGCGAAGTTACCAATAAAGAACCCCTGACGATCACTACCATCAGTTTCTTGTTCACCTGCTTCTCTACCAATTCTTATTAACTGCGTTCTGAAGTCTACATTATCTTCAATAGTTGCTATACCAGTAACCGTAAGGTTCTTAGTAGTAGATGCATGACTTACATTGATCTGCTCAAACTGTGCAGATGTAGAATTAAAATCGTTATATGTAGCACCAACACCAGCAAGAGCACTGATAATACCTACCTTACTTTGTAGGTTAAGAGTATCAGTAATATCAGTTACATAAAGAGTGGGTGCAGTTGCAACACCAGTTATATTCCAATTTCTTGCATTTACTTCATCGTATGATAAATCTCCTGTGACAGATAAATCTCCAGCAACGGTCAAATTACCCGATACAGTGGCTGCAGCACCTACTAGAAGGTCAGTAGCTACACTCCAGGTGTCAATCTGTCCTGATGGGTTAAGAATAACCGCCTTAGATCCAGTTGGTTTACCAAAGTCTGCAGGGTTCTCTGGCAGCATATCGGTGTAGTATTCACCACCGATTGCTATTGGTGCAGAAGTATTACCGTCTGGATGACCAATATATAATTTCTTATAAGACTTACCAGCACCTACATTAGATACATCGTAGGTGTATACTAATTCACCAAACGAGACACCAGTACCAACTGGTGCTGCGGTTGGAGGAGAGGTTCCTTGCGTCCTCTTTATCAGAATCGTTGCAGCCATTAGTATTCCCCTCCATCAACTGTGGTGGATGGTAAAGTTGTTTGTGTTATAAATTTTGCGGATGCTGAGTCATAGACCAGAAAACTACCGTTTGTTAAAGCACTTGCATTAACATCCGAAAGTAAAACTAGTTTACCTCCTCCTCCACCGCCCCCTAAAGAGCCGCTGGCAATAACCTTAACTTGGCTGCCAGTACCAATTCGTAAAGATGGCATTACCTTGTTACCCCTGCTCTAACATTGACCATTCCTTCAACGACTTTTACCTTGCTTGTTCCGTCTTGCAAAACAACATCGTAAAGATAACGGCCAGGTTTAATATCGGTTGTTATAGTAGATGCCATAGAGATTTGAATTTCTCCATCCGTGGCACTGGATACAGTCGATGCAAAAGACACAGCAGTTGTGCTTCCTGCCCATTTACGCAATTGCGATGTTACCGTGAAACCTGCTAGATTTAGGGTAGTGTTATTATCGTTATCACCAAGAGAAAATAAATGTTCAAAATCAGTACCCGATTCAATCTGCAAATTTGCGACATATACTGCCATCTTTTATGCTGACTATTATCCTATAAGGTATTTAGTTGCTTTATCTCTGTCAGAACTTCTTGCAATACTTGTGTTAGTTGACTCATTTTCATATCCAATCGATCTATATCATTTCTTATAATTTCAAGATCACCCAATTCTGCTACTTTTGCTGGTACACATTCGTCTCCATGAAGGAATCTTAAGTGTTCAATGTGTGGATCTCTCATAGTTTTTCTGTAATTTTAGCAAGCATTTCTTTTATCTCAGAAATCTCTTGCTTCATAGTATCTAGTTCTTCTTTTTGTGTAGACCTTTTTGCTCTTGCCTTGACATATGCTGAATAGCCAGAGCTATCATCGTTTATGATAGCTCCTGTCTTTTCATCTCTATAGAGATTTGAGTAACCTTCAACCCTTATCATGCTAATGCTAACGCTCTAATGTTCTTAAGAACAGGAACTTCAGCTTGGTTAGTACCGTTAAATACAACCTTAATAACAAATCCAGTATAAGGTTCTAGATCGTTAATACTATACTGATATTCTCTGAACTCTCCACCAGGATTAATGAATTTATCAGGACGGCCATCGTTCTTTGCAGTATCGATTGGCGTATCCCCAAACCCATTACCAGTGGTATCAACGCTATTTAGATAGCCAGGGAACAATACAAATTTCTGATCAACTTCACTAGCATCACCTCTAATCAAACTATACAACACCCTGAAGTCAGTAGATGCAGGTCTAAATGCATCAAATATAACTTGCAACGAAGTTGCTGGTTGTTTGATAAGAATTGGTTTAGAAACATAGTATGAAGTATGTTGATCACCAAATAGAACATTCGCTCTTGGATCTGAAGCATACGCATCATCTCCAATTGGTTTATTAAGTCTATTAGAAGAGAACTTAAATGCCATTGTATCTAAACAAATCATTGGAGAACTATGGAAGTTTCCTCCGTTATTCATTGCAACTCTAGCAGTTAAAGATCTATTCCTAAAGAGATTAGTTAACCTTGCATTTTCATTTGCTTCAGAAGCAACTATTCTAGTGGATGAAAGTTTTGTTGGTTGGTTGAGAACATAACTCTCAAATCCTTGATCAACAAATGAGGCTTCTTCACCATCAATACTAGTTCCACTAACACTTCTAACACTTAAGTTAGCAGTATCGGTAGGACCAGGTACTGTTATGTCAAATACTGGTGTAATAGTATCATACTGTATATTCTTAGAGGCATGAACATGAGCTCCACCGCCATGAATATCAGCATTGAATGAAAGTTGTGGTTGGGATAGACCTGAGATGTCGGTAGTTCTACCTTCTCTGTCAATCTTAATCATAAAGTCATCCATATTTCTACCAGTAACCTCAACACTATGCTCAGTATTGATCTTACCTAGACCAATTCCAGCAAATTCATACTTTTGGATATTAGATCCTTGAGCATGGTTGATAGATTGAGTGTTATTCACACCTCTAGTAATACCACTTAGAGTATTAACTCCAACAGCAGTGTAAGAGATAATTTCATTATTCAAAATAGCATAACCTGTGTTAGCAGCACTAACAATAACTCCTTCATAAACATTATATCCAGTACTGTCTGCTATAGAAATACTATTTGAGGTAGAATTAACTATAGTAGCAGTTGTTGTTGGAAGAGTATTTGGAGATACTCCACTAATCGCAACTTTATTACCAGTACCATACATGCCATGATTGAAGTATGATAGTTTTGCATATTCTCCAGTATAAACGCTACCAGTTTCATCGTATCTAGTAACATCTAAACCAGAATCAATAAGAGTTCCAAGGTCATGATAGTAATTAACACTAGCTGCATTACCAAATTCTTCTGCTTGGACATTTGTTAGATACAATGTATCCAAACCACCAAGAGAATTAATACCAATTCTAGCTCCAGAACCACTACCACTCATTTCAGCAGTAACAATTCCTACAATATCACCAACTTGATAACCTTGACCATCATCTTGAATAGTAACAGCAGTAACACCACTATTACCAGTACCAACAGTTACACCTAATTTTAATCCAGCACCTTGACCTGTAATTGCAAATGTTGCAACAGCAGCAGATGATGGAGTTCCATAGTTGAGACCATTTGTTGAGATACCAACTGCAAGAGTACCACCAGTTTTAACTGGTCCACCCGTTGATTCGATATATCCATATCGATAATTTGCAGAAGCATCACCAACTTTTCTACCAGGAACAAATACAGTACCAATAAGACCAGCATTAGTTGTTGTAGTGATTCCAAGTGCAGCTTTCTTAGGAAGCGCATGAATTGGATTCTTATTCAATACTGGTAAGATACCATTATTTGCTCTAATAGGTGGGTTCTGGAATGTTACTACAGCATCTTGATGAATGAACTCTGCTCTATACAACTTGAAGCACAAGTCTTCAAACTGACATGGAGTCCATGTAGAAGCATTCTGTGATTTAAACAGAGATCCAACTGAGAACTGGTTAGCATATACTCTACCAGCAGCACTTGGTAAATCCTGAGCATTAAGCGCAGTCTGTCCCATCTCTGCTGTAAATACCTCATAGGTGTTCGTAGGAGCACCTACAACGATAGCATACTCTGTAGCAGGTTCTAAGTATATTGGAGAACTAAATGTCGCTTTAGTTGCCACTGAAGCATCAGTAGACAAATTAATATCATTAGATGTTAAAATTACCCTAGCATCTGGAGACACCAATTTTGTAGTAGGTGTTCCTAATTCCATTGTCCTTAACTCTACAAAAGCAGGGACTTCTGGATCTAGCATAGTTGCAAAGTAAACATCAACAGAAGTAATATATGCACCATATTGGTCAACCTTAAATGATTGTGCCAATGGGTCATCATTCTCTTCAGCTTGAGGAGGAGCAGGTACTGGGAACGGAACAGGTTGAATAATAGTTCTAGTATTATCAACAACCTGTGTAACAGTATTATCAATAGTTTGCTGTACAGTAACAGTTCTATCAATAGTCCTTCTATCAACAAATGTTCTTGTTCTGTCAATAACCCTTGTATTATTAATAATAACGGGGGCAGGAGGTGGTGGTGGTGGGGGTGGTCTTCGGTTTACGAAGGTCAGACTTATATCTCTCTGTATTGTCGTAGTTTCTAGTGTCGTAACACTAACATCAGTTTGTACAATTCTTGTAGTTCCAACGGCAGTGTAGATTGCTTGAGCAGCTGAAATAGCAGTGCTTCCTCTTAATCCAGTAGCATTGACAGAACTAGAAGATACCTTAAATTCTCTTTCACCAGTTCTTACTCTAGCAAGTGGAGCAGGAGAAGCAAATGGATCTCTAACCCATACACATGCTCTTAAATCTCCATAGTTGTCAGAGAATAAACCAAGATCAGCAATAGTTGCTTGAGCACCGCTACTTTCTCCAGATACCACAGTACCTATTGGAAGATATCCAAAGAAATCTCCTTGAGGTGCAGAAGCTAAAGCAGTCGTATCTATGTTAATAACAGTAGAACCTTGTGAGTATGCTACAGGTAATGTTTCCTCTCTGTCTAAAGGATTATGCTCATAAGACATTGTAGGAGCAGCAAATGGTCCTTTCTTATGATCAGGTCTACAAAGTCTGAAACGATATGTTTCACCATTAACTAATGCAGTAATAGTTTCACCAACAGTAAATGCACCAACAACATTACTAATACCTATAACTTTAGGAACTACATCAACATTGCCAAGTTCATCAAAGAATGTAAAGAATCTAGCATTTGGTCTTAAACCATTTACATCATATTCTATATTTCTAGATCTAATAAATGGATCAAATTCTTCACTAGCAATAAAAGTATTTCTAGATGTTATATCATCTCTTTCTACTTTCTGTACACTATCCTGAGTACTTGCTTGCAATTCATCATCACCAAAACCACCATCAACATTAGTTACCGCTACTCTTGGATCAATTGAAGTTCTTCTAATAACTTGTGTTTGTAGTGTTTGTGTCCTATGAGTATTAATCCAGTTATCACTAGTTGGACTTAATTTTAAATCACCAATATAACTATAGACTAAAAATGGGTTAAGATTTTCTACTCTAGTTGCAAAATTCTGTTCAACAAATGCAGTTTCTTTATAATCTAATGTAATCATTCTACCTGTCTTTCTTGCCTTACCATCCAATAAAGCAAAGTCCTGACTAAAATCTAATGTCTCAGGTGGTTCCTGTGTAGCAGGTAATACCTGCATATCAATAGAACTGAGATCAGTCAAAGGACGCATATGTCCTCTAGTAGAATCTATATCAATAGGAGATGATACATCAACAAAAGTTCTAGACTTTAATGAATCTGCAAAGAAACCACTCTTAAATCTATCAAGACCATCAGCATCTTTAACTTGTAAAGTAGCAACTTTTTGTTCTAATAGAGATAGTGATGTAACATTTTCTAGATTTTCAACTCTATCTTCAATAGCACCGATATCACGCATTGTGTAACGGCGATTATCTATTAAGAATACCCTAGCATTTGAAGTTTGGTAAAGGAATGGTGGCCACGCAATCGTAGCTAAAACCATAGAACCAGGATCATCAGCAGGTGGTACAGGTTTTACAGATGGTTCACCTTGATGAACTATTATATTACCTGTTGATTTAAGAAGAACTTTATCCATTCTTCCCAAATAATGCTTATACTTGAACCTAGAATTCTCATTTGGTGTTGGAATTCTATTACCTGATTGTATTGTGTCTCTATTTGATGGGAAGAATGGAGATACAGCAGCACTAGATGGAGTAAATTCTACAACCCTAGGTCTGAAATCAAGAGTATCAGTTGCTCTCTTACTCGATTTACCTATACCAGGAATATCTTTCTTAAATCTTTCTGCATCATAACTGTTGACAGTAAATACATCTCCAGTATCAGCAGATGGAATCTCATACCTATCAAGAACAACTAGAAGTTTTCTAGATGGAATATAACCATCATTGATTCTTAATAGTCTAGAATAGTCGTAATACTGTTCTCTTTGACCTTGATCTAAAGTAAATGCATCTGTTACATCATTATATTTTCCAGGAGTTGTACCCTGCAATGTGGCAGATGAATTAGATTCTTGGAATAAAAGAGTTTCTAAAAGTTGGAATTTATCTGTAGTTTTATATACAATACTAATACTGCTAGTACCAGCATTAACAGAAACTATAATAGCAACAGAGTTACTATTCTCACCTACAATGGTTTCACCAACAATCGCATTTTGGAAAATAGGATCTGTAGAGCTAAAAACTAATTGATCAAGAATTGGTTTATTTTTATCTAAAGATTCATAAACAGCAGCAACTTTTGCTACATCTGGGAAGTTTAAACAAATTTCTTCATCCTGAACTCTTATACCATAAAGACCACTAGGAGTTAATCCATCATCAACACTACTTCCAGTTGTAGTTCCAGATGAATCTTTAGATGAATATACTATTTCAATTTCTTGACTTCTTTTATATTCTTTAACTTTACTCTTAATATTACTCTTAGCAACTGTTACATTAACTTTAATGTTAGATTCAGAGAATGCCAATCCACTAAAAGTTAAAACATCATCAGTAACTGTAACTTGATCTTCAGTGATAGTTGCAACTAAACCACTACTATATTGTACTTGATATCTTTCTTGATCAAATGAAACAAAATTACAATCATCAATAGTAAGAGAACTACTATTAACAACTAAAGTTCCATTTGCATCAGTTGATTCACCAGTTACTTGATCTGAAAGAATTAACTGAGCTCCAGTAAAATCAATATCAGCAATATGTTTCTGTGGAAGTGGTAAATATAAACCAGCAGCACCCTCATTACTTAACTGTTGCTCACCTATAAAGATTGGACCTTCATACTGAGAACCTGGAAGAGATCCAGTATAAAGATTGGGGTTAGTTGTTAATGCAGCAACTCTCATGCTACCACCATCATTGGCAACATATGATACTACATTACGATTAGGTAAAGATTGACCTGGTCGTCTATAGATTATAATATCTCCAGGTTTAAATCTTTCAAATGTTCTACCTACACAAGTTACATCACCATTAGTAGCAATTCTAACAGGATCATCTCCTCTTAAACCATAAGGTATTTTTTCATTTAATACTTTCTTAGCATAGAATGTATTTGACTGTTGAACATTCTCAACATTATTCATATTGTAAGCAATTACCTTATCAACAACTCTAGATAAGTTTTCATTACTTCTAAACTTAATTCTTTCTCCTGCTTGGAAATGACCAGATACTTGAGTTAAAGTGATAGTACTACTTCCAGCACCAGCAGCTATTGTATATCCAGTTGCGCCACTTTCTGCACCTTCAACATACGCAGATTTAACAACCTCATCATTAGATACATTGTCATTAACAAATAACTTTGTATATAATTGAACATCATAAAGATACGCATCAAATTCAGTTGAATTATCTTTATACTTAGCATCAGATAATGCAAAGTTATATACCTTGGCATCTCCAATTTTTTCACTACTAATACCACTTTGAAGATCAATAGGATTTCTAAATGTTGTTATACCTTGTACACCATCAAGCTTAAGTCTATTTCCTATTCTAAATGAGAACGACTCTTCTATTTTATCTGAAGTAGTTCTTGGTTTTACACAATCAATGGTTTCACCCATTGTTTCAAATTCATATCCTTTAACATAGGCAGTACCTGGTGAAATCCTAACACAAGCAAGATCGTCAGAGGGAGTATTACCTTGTCTTGTAGACTCTGTTGCATAGTAAATACCCTCACTTCCCATTCTATCATTTAAACTATCAAGAACAGTAACAAAGAATGGAGTTGTTGTATAGTCTCCAGACTCATCAAAAGTTCTTTTAGCAAAATAATCTCTAATTAAATTATACTGACTTTCCCTATTAATTTGCTTTTCAATATTACCAGCTCTTATTCTTATAAGTTCAATAAAATCAGTATCATCAAAATCGTCAGTAAACTTTTTAGCTAGAACTAGATCTATCTTTAATCTATCTGCACCTGGTGCTGCATAGTTTGAAAATCCTTTAGCGTTATCATATAGTGCAGCGTCTTCTTTAGCATTAATTGTTTTTTCTACAACCTGAAGTCCAACTCTATAAAATGGTTGATTATCATATTGATCCAAAATAAGAGTTTGTTGATTAACTCTTACAAAAGAACCTCTTACAAAATATACACCAGATTGAATATTAGCAGCAGAACCTGATAGACAAGAATCCTGTGATATTGTCGAAGCAATAGATGAACCAGTATTTAATGTTGTATTGCCATAAGTAACAGGTTCTTCTAATATTAGTAATTCAGAATCAGAGAAGAAATCAAAAGATCCACTAGGACCAGGTGAACGATATTTTACATATAATGTTGGATCTGATGATATAGAAGTTGATGCTGGAATAAAATTAATAATTTTTGCAGTAATACCTGAAGTCTGTCCTTTTATTCTTTTTCCTACAAGATCTTTTATATAAACTTCAACATCAGTTCCTAAATGTGTCGCATCTAATCTAACAGCAAAATAATTTCCATCGTAAGTTACACCACCAGGGATAACAACAGATCCCTCTTTAAACATATGACTACCAAATTGTTCAATTTGGTTCTGCATTATAGATTGCAGACTCGTTAACTCACGAGCTTGTACAGGGAATCCTGGTTTGAATAGAACTCTATGATAATTGTCTGTCCTGTTAAAGTCATCGTAGTAAGGACTTATATTCAGGTTAGTCTGTTGTGGCATCGGTTTAGAATTCTAATACGATTTTAATGTCTTCTTTTTGTCGAACATTTCTTGAGATAGCAGGTCTATTGTCAAGATAGATTATTTCGCCAGTCCTTTTATTTATCTCACCGTCAGCAACACCATTTGTAAACTGAACGCCTAGATCAACCACCTTACCAGCAGGTGTTGTTGTTGAGATACCACTAAAAGCAGCATCTACATTGACACTGAAAGCAGTACTAGTGACTGCATTAGCAGATGCCCCAGATTGAAAATCAATAACAGGGGACTGTGATGCAACCTCTTTACTGTCAGTAGCATCATATGTTGATTGGTTATAAACTAAACTTCTATCTTGGAAGTACTTAATAACCATAGTGTCAATATCATAAGAAGCAACATACCCTCTAGCAGTACCAACTCCTGTTATGTTCTGCTCAATAGCAGTTCCAATACCAAGAGCTTGTGAAGTATCTCCAGTAAACTTGATCGATTTTAGTGAAGAAAATTCAGAGGATTGTAAGTAATTAGTACCAGCAACACCAATTGCAGTTGGGTTTCTAATTAATCCAACTTGTGCAAATCTAGTATCAGAAGCAAAATCATAAGAAGATGCATCAAATCTAGTATAAATTAGAACTTTATCAGTACCTAATTCTTTGTATGCGTTGAATCCATGTCCATTTGAGGGAGGGATGATCGGAGTGAGCTTAGCAAACTTTGTAGTAGAACCATTGATAGAAGAAAGATCAACCCTTCCATAACTATACCCCTTACCACCGTTAGTAACTTGTGCAGAAATAATTTGACCTTGAGTATTAGTTAGTACCCTAACTTTAGCTCCAGTGCCATCACCGATAACATCAACTTCTATGGGACTTGATAGGAAATTATATCCTATACCAGCCTCATCAATTGATATTACTTTAATCTGATTATTATTTGTTTCAGAATCTCCGTTCTCTCTAACAACTTTAACATCTGAATCATTTGTTGTTTCCCATTCATTAGGAACCGCAATATATTCAGTAGAGTCAAATTTTACGATATCCGCAGGAGGAACCGTAAACATATACTTCCAAAGATAAGTGTCACCACTTACACCAGCAGCAGATGGTTCAAGGTCGGTAAAAGTTGGTTCATCTAAAGATGCGCTTGCAATAGTTGAAATACCAGCAGAACCATTATTGATACAAACATAGACTCTATAGTCTTTGTTCATAACATAGTAGTTTGCTGAATAAAGTCTACTTGAGTTAGAAACTAGAGAACGATTAGTCGTGCTATAATCATGACGGTACATATCATATGATGTACCCTTAGTCCAAGTAACTTTTCTAATCAACCTTCTAACATCACCAGGAAAAACTTTCCTACCAAATAACATAGTATCGTATACATGGTTATTGTAATTGATACTATCAACAGGTGAAGGCGGTTGAATAGTTGTACTATTCCAAGTATCTGTTCTTCCGAATCCCGATACCGTAGGATTTGCTAATCCAAGAAAAGCATAGTAAGAGTTATTCCCACTAGTAACATCATCCATGAAGTTATTAGCGTTAATAATCCTAAACTGATCGGTTATAATTGCTGCCATTGCAATATTCTAGTGTGGGGTCTTACTATTTTGGTATTTATAATGAAAAATTAAAGTTTCTTTCCGAGAGCACCAGTATTACGCAAACCAATATTCCTTCTTTGGACAATTGGCCACTTATCTAGGTCTGGATTATAGTCAAGTCCTTTAGCAGTTAAACCAAGAGGGTAGTTGACTTCTCTTATTGCTGAAGAGAAGCGTCCCCAAGTAATTCTTCCTGCAGGATGTAAGGTTGATCCAATACCAACCAATCCGCTAACATCAGTTCCAGAATGGATATTACATGTAATAACACCTGTTCTAGCACTTCCGTCCCATGATAATGCTGATGCATAGTATATATTGTCAACTTCATAAGTACTAATTCCAATAACATCAGAGTCATGAGTATCAGTACTAGTAATTACTCCAGCAACAGGTGATATGCCCGTATCATAGAGTTTGAATGGATACCCTTCTTTGAAGTCTTGAACAAAGGAAGAGTTTTCTGCATTAATTAAGTTGTTTGTGTCTAATTGAATGACAAGTCCAAGATCAGTACCAATACCAACCGAAGTAGTAATACCAGTAACTAATCCGATATATCCTTTAACATCAGTTTCTAAAGGATCGATATCATTCCAGAACTCCCAGTTAACACCAGCTTGTGCTGTTGTGCCAACACCAACACCGTAGACGAAAAGTCCAAAGTCATCATCTAAGAGTCCATCAGTATCTCTAAAGTTTGCAACATGGTCAACAAACAGCGTAGTATCAGTTGCTGCATAACCAGCAATAATATTAGCATTTGGATAGAACTGCGCTTCCATAGAATCTCTTGCTTTGGAAACTAATCCACCAGCAAAGACCCTATCAACCTTTTGCTTGTTCCATCTCATTGGTTTATAATTGTCATTATTAACTCCTCCTCCTTGATAGAATGGAGTTTCAACAACAGACGCTGTTGCTATCCTAACAACAATTCTTGGATCTCTTTGAGCCAAGTTAGTATTATCCTTTGTAACCATGTTTCGCTCAAGATCAGCACTCTTGAACAATTCTACTGAATCACCTTCTTTGATAATTTCATTAACATCGAAGAATATACTATCAGTACCAACAGTTCCTCTATAGAAGAATATGAATACATCATCTTGTATAGTAGGAGCAGTTTCAAATGCAACAGATGTTCCACCTCTAAATGTATAATGTTTGTTTGGTTCTTGGAGAACACCATTAACAAATATTAGAAGAACTGGTCCAAGATCTATTTGTCTAGAATCTGGGTCGTTGTTATCAATTTCAAAACTAATTAATTGGTTCTGATAATATAATGGATATCTTAATCTTTCGCCATCTTGGAATGGTCTAATGTTATCAATATAATCTAAATTACCAAACTGCCATGCAGCAATATCGTCATTGAAGATATTAGTTACTTCAATTTCAAATGGTTCAAATAGATCACCAGCGTTAGGGTCAGTTGACAATCCAACTAATCCAAATTTATCACCTACTCTGAATCCATAGCCAGGTTTTGATAAAGTCCACTTAGAAATTTCATTCAATAAAAACTCAGGTCCACTTGAGTATCCAACATACTGAGTGGTTAAACCAACAATATCTACAGTGATAGAAGCACCAACACCTGTAGTTGTTGTATTTCCAAGTCCTTCTCTATAATTACCTTCAATACTTAGATACTGTCCAGATGGTGCTAATGAATTAATAACTGTATTCTTAGAATAACCAGATCCACCATTAACAAGGTTGTATATTAAAGTACCGCCAGCACCAACAGTTGCTGTTATCGTTGCACCAATTCCATATGGTGAATTGCCTGGATCTGTTACTCCAATAGCAGTTATTGTACCAAGATTTGTACCATAACCAGATCCATATGTTAACTCGCAATAGTAGATAGAAGCTGTACCACCAGAATGATAAGAGTGTGGTATAGTGCTTATACCAGCATTAACTTTAAATGTTCTGGTAGAAACAATACCAACTACATCTAACTGCTGATCATAATCAGGATAAATGTTAGTTGTTAAACCAACTCTTACTGTACCACCACCTGTGTAAGGATGCGCTAGAGTAGATACACCAACGAATGTAGTAAAGGATGTAGTAGTTCCTACTGACCTTACAGTGTAATAGTAACCTTGAACTCCGCTAGGATAAGTCTTAGAACCATATGTACATGTAACTCCAATACCAGCTAACTTGAAGTTCTCTGGATTTACTAGTCCATGATTAGGAGCAGTAAATTGTAGGATACCTTTGCTAGGATTGTAAGTTGCATTTGTTGGTGTTAACGCTGCACCAGACCAAGAATCAATATAAAGAGTACTTGCAGCAGCACTTACAAAACTATGAGCGTAGTTACCACCATACTGAACTGCGCCAGTTAAAGCACTTTGGAAGGTATGTGCATAAGCACCACCACTGATGACCGCATCAGTTGCTTCATGTCCTGCCATGATGTCATAACGATGTTCACTAGTGTCAGTAGAAACACCAACTTGAAGGGTAATAACATTACCACTAACTGAGTGAATACCTATTGCTTGATCAAATGCTCTATCACGCTTCTGATCCATACTACCAACACCAGCAGCTTGGAAAGTATGTCCATAAGCACCACCACCATGAATCTGTGATCTCTTAATAGCACCAGTTACACCAGATGAGAATATATGATCCGATTGACCATCGAAACCAGCACTCATACTGTTAACTCTAAATGTATTTGTAGTTACATTAGATACCCTAATCCACTTACCACTATAAGGATCTGTTTCTCTAGGATATGCATGAGTTGTACTATAGTCATCCATAGCACATGTAAAGGTTACTGCACCAGTATCAAATAATACATAGTCACCATTACTTAATCCATGATTGGCAGATCTAACTGTCATAACACCAACAACACCATCATATTGCGTACCTGCTTCAGCAGTTAGTCCTTCATGCGGTACAAAATGATGAGTTGAAATATTTGTAGACGGTTGTGACGCTAAAACTTGGAACGAAATTGAATTTGCGCTCGTAGAAGCTATAGAAACCGCAGTTGTAAATCCAGGATCACTAGATCTTGGATAATAATGAAGACTTTGATAAGTGTCTAAACCACATCGGAATGATAGAGATTCAGGTGAAATTTGAATAGAAACACCTGTCATAAAGTTATGCTCACCAATAGTAGCTGTTACAATGCCAGCAGTGGGGTCGTAAACGGCACTGGAGATGCTAAAAGGTTGTATAGGTGACTTACCTACATTTACAGCAAATGAGGTGGTTGTAATGCCTGTAATAGGCAACCACTTACCACTAACAGGATCTGATGATCTTGGATAGGTCTTCGTAGAAGTACCGCCATCCATGTCGCACTTGAAGGAAATAGAGTCATTATCAAACTTAATAAAGTCGCCATCGTGAATAAGTCTACCGCCAGGTACAACTGTAACAGTCATAATACCAGCATTTGCATCATAAACTGCGCCATTTACAGTTTGAGTATCAATAGTATTGCGTGGATATGTGTGAGTTGAAATATAACTATCTGTATTGCAACGGAAGATGAGCGATTCTGTCTTCAACTTAATAGAAGTTCCTGCTGTTAACGAATGAGATCCAATATCGAGTGAAAGGAATCCAGTAGAAGGAGTATAAGTTGCTGTACTGATGTCAAAGTTAACAATAGGAGAAGTTCCTACAGTTATAGCAATACCAGTAGCAGTAGTAGAAGCAACAGAAATTGCGGTATCATATACAGGATCTGTAGATCTAGGATATGATTTTGTCTGACTAGTGCCATCCATAGCACATTTAAAGTCAAGTGAACTGTTCTTAATCTTGATACTTCTACCTGCCATAATATTATGGTTAGGTATAGTCATCGTCATAATACCAGCATTAGCATCATAGATGGCATTTGTAGGTGTATAGCCAACATTAGTTGTAATACCTACAAACACATCAAAAGTATTTGCAGTAACATTTCTTACCTCAAGGAACTTATTATCCGCAGGATCACCTGATCTTGGATAGGTATGGTTTGTAGATTGACCATCCATCTCACATGTAAATGTAAGAGCATCAGTAGCAATACCAATTAAATTAGGATCAGTAAAGTTATGATCCCCATCGGTAATAAATGTACCAATACCACTTGTGTAGTCATAAACGAATGATGTAATTCCTATAGTAGTACCGTATCCAAGTCCAGACTTACCAACATCTACAGTAATAGTATCAGTAGTTGATTCTATAATTGAAATAGTTGAATTATGTGCAGGATCAGTTGTACGAGGATATGGGTGGTATGTTGCATAAGCGTCTTTATCACAACTAAATGTGATACCACCTGTAGCAATTCCAATAGTATTTGCTGTTGTCAATCCATGTGAAGGAATAGTAAGTACTAATCTTCCAGTTAATCCATTATAATTTGCATTTGTTGGTGTAGTAGAAACACCAGATGTAACAGATATAGAATTTGTTGTAGCACTTCTAAAGATGTGCTTATAACCAATACACTCCATTTGGAGTCCATTTAGATAAACAGTTTCAGCTACATCAAGGTTGTGAGGTCCAACTGTGCTGACTTCCATGATTCCAGTTTCATTATCATAGAATGCAGTTTCAATACCTACACGCTTTCCTTCTGTGGGGAAACCAACGATACCTGTAACAACACCATTTTCAATTACTGGTCTTACATTTGCGCCTACAAATGGAGCATATCCTCTACCTGGTGTAGATGCAACAGAAACTATGATGCCACCTCTAGGTAGCTGGTTTTCATTTATATCGCCTATGTCTATAATTGGAGTATCAAATCCAAAAGAACTAATACCAGTAAATTGAACACTAGCAATACCAACAGCAGGATTGTCTAATATTTTAAAGTTTGAATCTGTATTATTTTCGCTGAATGGTGCTTGGAAAATATTATTAATGAATAATACACCATTACCACCAGTTGAACCAATACCAGTAACAGCAACACCAATAGATGTTAATGGGTAGGTAGTTTCTAATCCATCAAAGTTGTTAGATATATCATCAAATACTTGGTTCTTACTATAATCTCTTCTGAGGAATGTTCTTCCACCAAAACTTGCTCTAGCATATGGTAAGTTAGCAGCATTGATAATGCCTAAGTCACCACCAAGAGGTGCTTGTGTGAAATGAATCTGACTATTTAATATTTGGAATGATCCTCTAAAGAGTCTAACATCTTGACCAGCAGCATGTGGAGTAGCTGCAGTACCTACAGCACCTCTTTCAATTTCTACAAGAGTCCAAGTACCAATACCAACTACAGGACCAATTTTATTAGTACCAAATCCAACTGTTCTTACAATAGAATACTCATCTTCAATCTTAAGCAAATCTCCAGATTGAACAGAAGAAATACCACTTAATACAAATGCAGTTACAAATCCTGCAACAGATTGTTCTAATGTGTAGTTAATTGCGGTATAAGATAATGGTTTCTGTACAAGACCACTAATAGAGATCATAGACTTAGAATCTCTCTTTCTCATAGAGAATCTATGCTTATTACCAGAACCAGTATTTGCAAGGAATGTTACGCCAGCACCTGCAATAGCATCATTTTGAGTTAATGCAATTCTATATTGCTGATTATTATCTTTAATACAATATACAGTTTCTGGTAAATATCCAGTTACACCAGCACCAGTTTTATAAACTAAAGCTGATCCACCTATTCCAATAAGGTTTGAATCTGGTTTATATGTTAACTGCTCGTAGTTAGAGAAGAAATGATTTTGGCTAAAGACACCACTGTTATAGGTTATTGCAGCAGGATCTGAAATATTTGTTTCACGAGCATAGATTGGTGTTCCTAGATAATTTAAATCGAATGATTTAATATTTCTATTATTAATACCAAGATATATTGCTTGGTTAACATTTTCATACGCTTGTCCATAATTAATTTCACCAATACCATCAATAGTACCATTAGGATCTAATAATTTATACAATACTTCGTTATAAGCAGTAATACTAACAATTCCAGCAACTGATGGATGGAATTCTAATCCATAAGTACCATCAGATCTATAAGTAGTTCCAAATGTACCTATTCCTGTTGTAGATCCAATTGCAGCAAGAGGAGTTTCATTAATGAATGATTGACTCTTTTCAGGATCAGATAGTAAATAAATTTGATGTATTGATTGAGTTGCGCCATAAGAAACATGGATTGTTGACTTAACAGTCAAATCTGTAAGACTTGTTATACCACAAATTGTTGAAATTCCAGCTTTTGCTTGACTTGTAGTTTCTAGTCTTCCAGATCTTTCTGTACCATCTGGTGTAAATGGAATCTTAAATCTATAGTTAGATGCACCAACATTAGATGGATCAACAACAATAGACTTATACTTAACAGTTACTGGATTTGTTCTTCCATTTTCAAAGTCAAATTTTATTAAACCACTCTCAATCTTCGATGTTATTGTACCAATAAAGTTTGGAGCTGATAATCCACTTAAATTTTGTTTTGAGTTAAATGCTGCTAACTCAGTCAAATATGTATCAGTGCCATCATGCATTATTGCATATTCTAAATAATCAACCTGTTTCTGTTGATCTGAACCAGGATCATCTATAACTACTACTTGAACAACAGCAGATTGTGAAGAAGTAGTTGATATTCCAAAAATATTACCTGTAGTTGAAATTCCCAGAGTACTTGCTGCACCAATTTGAGCTACTCCACCTTCTAGTCTAATATGACCAAATGCTGATACACCAAAACCTATAGAATCGGAGAAATATCCTTGAAGTGATTTAACTTCATAATCTGTATCAAATGGTTCATTAGGACGGACAATTAGTTGTGTTTCTGACTTGAAGGCAGAATATTCAGTATCAAATCTAACATATCCACTACTTAGACCAACTTGGTCATAATTCTTCATTTCATTCTTCTGAAGAAGGAAAGTATCTTCATCAACAGTTACAGAAATAAATTCATTAAATTGATAATGGTTTTTAGCAGGATCTTCTGCTTGGTGTACAGTTTGTGTTAAGAATCTTTGGAAATACCTTCCTGCAGGATAAGTAGATACAATTCTATAGTCACTCAAATCATTAGACTCATTAGACACAAATTTAGGACTAATATCGTCAATATTAAGAACTCTATTTGTTTTGTTTAAAATAAAGTCAGAAAGTCTAGTATTTCTTAATTCTACAAATTTAGAGATATTACCTTGAGATTCAAAATCTCTTGCCATATCATATGGGTATATTGAATCAACTCTAAGAGGATCGCCAATAAAGTCAAGAACCAATCCACCAGCATCTTCTGCTGGGCTATTTGTATCACCAGGATTACCCAATGCCATAACTTCGGTATTGGCAAAGTTTTTAAGTCCTGATGGGTGAACTATATCATTGACAAAAGTAATTAAATCTTCATATGTCTTAGGACTATCAATTGCATAAGACATGTTTTGATAATAGTCATTATCAGGCAATACTTGATTACCATCATTAATAATTCCAACATTGTCTCTCCATCCAACTAATGTCTTAACAGAAGATGCTATATCAAAACTTCCAGCAAATTCTTTAATACCAACAACTCTACATTGAGCACCACTCAATTTACCTATCAATATATCATCAATCTCTAAAGGTTCAGCACCACTAACAATTATTTTAGCAGCATTTGAATCAATAAAGTCTAAAGCAACATCTGCAAGAGGATTATCATTTCTCTTAAATGGCTCATTCTCAATGAAATCGGATGATCCTTTAACAACATCAAATCTAGCAAGAAACTCATCTTGTGTTAATTGTCCAAATCCATAGGCAACTGTTGCACCAGTACCACAATTAGTACTAATTCCATTTAAGTTAAATGTAACTTCTCTTGGGTTAGTAGCATTATTATAATCAGTAACTTCAAAAGAAGTAAATTTATAATCTCCAGAGTTATAACCACTACCACTACCAGCATCTATTGAGACACCTTCGACCATCATTTTATCACCAACTGCTATTGGTTCCGTAACATAACCCAAAACTGGAGTAGTAATGGTAGCAGTTAGTATTCCAGCAGCAGCAGTTACATTGAGAATACTAAGACCATTACTGTTTCTAACAGGAGCAATACCATAATCATTACCAGACAATCCAATTGGAGGTACTGAAATAGTTGCTTTAGTTACAGCAGAGTCACTTAATTCGCAAGTAATAAGTCCATTATCTAAAATTTCACCATTTCCTTTATCAAACAATACTAGAGCTGGCGCAGTGATATAGAACTTACCACCAAAGGATACATTAACTTCTTTAAGAGTTGCAAAATTATCAATATTAACAACCCTAGGGACAAAAGCATCTGGTTTAAGAGTATTGTCAGAAGGATATCCAAAAACATCCTCTGGAACAGTCATAGATGCTAATTTGTTAATTGCTAACGATTCAGCAATTACTACAGCGTTTTCTCCACTTTCTCCAATACTAGTAATACCAGGAAGTCTAGAATAATTTAATCCAGGACTAGCTATTCTTGTAGAAGCAATACCACCAGTAGCATTAGTAGAATTGGTAGTATATGTAATATCTGCAATACTGGAATCATAATATAATGATTCTGGTTTATCTTGTAAATTAAGATTAAATGTAGTATCTCCAATACTAGTAATTGGATAGCTATTTGTGTATGAACTATCAATGTATTTTATTTCAGATCCATTGAATACAGTATTATCAGCAGTAGATATACCAGCAGAAGTGAATAAACTATAATATATTATTTTAGGTGCAGTCTCAGAATACTGTACTTTTATTGTAGGGTGATATACATTTGTATAAACTGGCATTGTTGATCCAACACCAACTGTTGCTGATGTACCAACACCAACTATTTCAAATCCAAGGCTTGTACCAGAACCAACAAATTCATTAAAGAAGTTTTTGTCATAATAGAATTTTAAGTCATTCCCAGATAGACTAGGATGACTCATATCAAATATAAGATCATTATTCTTAAATGGTCTTAATTGTGGATTTATTGGGTTGATAGTTTGTCCAGATCCACCTTGAGATGTTATATTAACAACATTTGGAGTTCCAGAAGTCTCTTTAAATGTTTCTGCTAATTGAAGTGTATTTTCATCAATTACAACAACATAATACTCTCTTTGAGTTACTCCATCTGGAAGATTGGATCCATAATATAAAACTTTATCACCTGTTACTAAATTATGCTTATATGAAGTAATTCTATTGGTCGTAGTGTTTATTCCAGTTTGATCAATACTAATTGGGTTAACAACTAGATAATTATCAATAATTTTAACAGCAGCAAAAGTTGTCGTACCAATACCAGTTGCAAGACCAGGTTTAACAATTAAATTGATTGTATCATCAGTTTTTAGTTCATGATTTGAAGTAGTCTGAACGGTAGAAGTAATTTTTTGTACAGATCCAGTAACTTGCTTATTTGGAGTATGTGTAAGTAAATAATCATAAGCATCTGTACCACCACTAATGAAATAAACATCTTTAGATGTTTTAGTTGTTTTTATACCAATACTATCTTCGGTTTTCCTTACAGCATAAACTGGATCTGGTATATTGAAGGTATTTCCAATTCCATCAGTTTTTAGACCTAAAGTAGCTCCACCAGAAGGAACAGTCAAGCTTAAAGCATCATTAGTTTCTAAACCATGATTTTCTAAGAAAATAGTTTGAGTTTTAATTGATCTAGAGTTAGTACCACCAAGATAATCAAAATTCCTAGTTATAGTCTGTCCTACTGTAGTACCAAATCCTACTGTTTCTGTAGGGTTAAAATAAATCTTTTTGGATGGCCAAGAATCAAATTTATTAGTGATTATTGGTATTTCTATTTCATCAGCAAAGAATGAAACTCCCAATCCAATTAAACTAATAGTACTTGCAGTTGAAACTGATCTACGAATTCTTAAAACATTATCATCGCCAAAGATATTCAATACATGAGCAGTTTCTGTTCCTATTCCAACTGTAGTTCCTATTCCAACTGTAGATCCAGCACCACTATATGATAATGGGGTCTGTGTTGAAAATCCGATTGTACCACCAACAGAAATTGAAGATGGAACGAATTGAACTCTAATATCAGTAACTAATCCAACAACATCAGTCTCTAGAAGTTTACTTGAGAAATTTAAACTACTAATAAGATGAGAATCTGTTAATTTGTATACACTAGTAGATAATCCAGCAACTTGAACATAATCACCCAACTCTAATCCGTGTGATGGATCAAAATGACCAGTAACACTTTGATTCTTCCATTCAAATACTACATCTTCATATAATTTAAATGTAGTAGTAATTTTATCAACTGTTTTACCATTTAAAAGATTTACTTTAGCACTTGCGCCACTTCCACCAGTACCATCATTATCAAATTTGACAATTGCATTAGAAGTATATCCTGTACCTGGAGAAGATATAATTAATCTTTCTACACCACCAGTTCCGATAAGATCAGGTAATGCTACATTAGGAATCTTTTTATATGGTTGATATACGAAATCATATCCAACACCATCCCCAAACATGTTGTATGGGAAGGTATTTCTTATTAGTTTAGAATTTTCAAAGCTAAAGTTACTTTGTCTGATTTTTTTACCAGAAACTGTATTAACATCTATTGGGAACCCTCTATAGGTATTACCAATGTAATATGGGAATATTGGGGTATTAGTCTCATCTACAGTAGCAAAGTATGCATAGATACCTTCTTCAAAGTCAGGTGTTTTAGTAAATCTTCCATTATGATCATCTAGATCTCCACTTGCATCATAAACATAATCTTCCACAAAGAAACCAGCTTCATAATCGCCAAGAGAAGGTCTATTATCAATTTGAGTAGTATCAAGTTTGTATGAAGACTTTAATCTTGTAGATCCTGACTGAATATTGTCTGGATCGGATAAACCATAAGGACCGTATATTGGTATTCCATCATATGCCCATCCAATAATAGGTGAGTGACCACTACCATCATCTCCAAGGTAATTTCTAATAGTTGCCCCATAAGCAACAGATTCGATTGACAATCCACCTTCAACTGGTGTTAGATAATCACCATTTTCAGTATTACTAGTATTGTACTTATTAGCTATTAGTTGTCTTACTCTAGTAGAGAATGTTGCAGCATCACCTGGTGCTTTAACAGCAATAGTTGTTGTAGTAGCAGCATATCCAACACCTTGAGATAGTACAACAACACTAGCAATAGATCCACCGTCCATAACAGCACGGAGTTTAGCACCAAAAGCACTACCAACACCACTAACTGTTATATCTGGAGGTCCATCATAATTCGATCCACTACTTTGAACAAAAGCATCAATAATTCTACCATTAACAATAGTTATTCCTATTTGACCAAAATCGCCATAATTGATATCAACTGCTGGTGCTTTTTCAAAGTTTATTATATTAGATCCATAATCTTTACCCTTATCATATAAAACAGCTTCAGTAACTTCACCACGAACAATTGGATTAGCATTTAAAGTTACTGGTGTATCTGAATCAGTAATAACATTAACATCAACTGTTACTGGTGGATATGAGAAATCTTGATATCCAACTCCATGACCAGTAAATCTTACATATTCCTTATTGTTATAATTTGTCTTATCTGGAGTTCTAGTAGTAGCAATACCAGAATAACAAAGTCTAAACTTATCATTATCTAAATTTAATACTTGATACTGACTATTAGTGGTTAAACCAGTAATTGCAGTAGCTCCAGCAGTAGTTGATATACCATAATGAATTACTTCACCATCTTTAAATCCATGATTAGGGAATTCTATAAAATCTCTAAAAGTACTAATACCTGCAGGTGCTACAGAAAGTCTCTTATTTGTATATCCACTTCCACCGTCAAGTATACTAACTCTAGAGATTCTTCTCTTAGTATTATAATCTCTTAATTCATGAATACCATTATTTAAATTTGCTGCTGTTGTACCAAATCCAACAGTATTGACACCAGCAATAGAATCAGCTTTTGACCTATAAAGTTTAAATATGGTTGCACTGCTAACTCCAACATAATAAGATTGACCTTGAACTAAACAAGTATCAATACCAACAGGAGCGACTGTTGTAAGACCAACAACATTGTTATTATTGGAGAAATATAATACCCTATCACCATTTTTATAGTAATGGGGTTTATTCATTATAAATCGACCATTACCTTGATCAGCATGTTCAATATTACCACCATCATAGAAAGACTTCGCATTAAATGTAAATTGTCTATATGCTAGTTCTGTTACACCTTTTGCCTTTGCTTCAGATCCATTTCCACCATGTATATCGACAGAAACTACTTTTTTGATCTCAAAGTCTACTGGGTCAATTAATACATCTACAACTGTACCACCAATAGCTATTCTACCAAAAGCAGTGTTAATTCCTGTAGAACTGTTTTCTATGCTTATTGAAGGTGGATAAAGAACATCATATCCAGTACCAGAGTTAACAAGATCAAGTGCTTTTAGAGGACCATAGTAAATATACCTGTCAGATTTGTAATTGGTGATTTCTACACCATTTACCAACATTCCAGTGTTACCATCCAATGTTTGCTCAGAAGTTGTCTGTGTTGCCTTTCCTTTAGACAAGTCCTGTTTTAAAACAAACCTTTTAAGTGTTTTACCTGGAAAAACTGATTTTCTTGCCTGTTCTATCTTAATAAAATCATGAACTCCAACTGTTACATCTGGAGGAGCAAATTTTACAGAAATTCCTGATGGAATGAAAGATCTTGAAGGATATAGTTTAATTTTGTTGTCTTGTGATAACACTTCGACAAAATAAGAATCTGCATCTAATCCACCAATAGAAATGGTAGATCCAACGGGAACATAAGCAATTTCTTCACCAGTTCTAAAAGGAACACTTTCTGCAAATGAAATTATTGTATATTTGTTAGATAAAGTATCATAACCACCCCATGATCCACCAGATACGGTAGGATTAGTTAAAGTGGCGTGAATTTTATCTGTATCAATAGGATATGTTGGAATTGAGTTAGAAGCTACAAATCCTTCTTGTTCATTGCTTTCTGAATTCTTTTTATCTAAAATATAGGTATTAGAAACATCTCCTAAGAGCTGATTTTGTCCACCTATGATAGGAACAATAGTACTTGTTGCTTTTACCTGAATTCTTCGTATATCATAAGATAATGAAGGGTCAGTTGTAAAAGTACCAGATACACTAATCGAATTAGTTGTATTATTTACATAAGTTACTGTTAATAATGACGCAGCAACTGTTTCTCTGTTTCTTACTAATAATTCTATCTTATCACCTTTTCTTAAACTAGCTTTATCAATATTACCACCTAAAGTAAATGTACTTCCAGTTAAATCGGAAATTTGGTATCTAGCACTAGTATTGTAAATCCAAGAGTTGAAGAAAATCTGTTCATATGTCTTTGAAGTCAATGGATTGGTAACAAATCTTCCAAGGTTCTTAACATTGACCCTTGAGGTCAATGACAATCCATACAAATCTTGAAGTGCATCAAATTTACTTAAAACACCAGTTATTTTCATGTTAACTGGTTTTGTTAGGTCATTATCTTCATAACCATAAACAAAGGTTTTTGTAAAGATGTTTTTAGTCGATGCAATATCTCTTGATGTTGTAGTTACACCGATAAACTGGTTTATAGTCTTTTCAGTATACTCTAAACGCATATAATCAGTTTCTGTAGATACACCTACTTCAATAACACCAGTTTGGCCAAATCCAACAGTAGAATCAACTGTAATAACTGTTGCGCCAAGACCAATATTACCAACTGACTGAGTTCTTCCTGGAACAACAAATGTGCCTTGTATTAGGTCTCTATCATCATATCCAATAAAGACAGAAATGCGATAATAGTCATCTCTAATCTGCACAACCTCTGAAATAGGTCCACTAGCATCATTTACTAAAACATTACCTACTTCATTGTCTTGGAATAAAGTTTGACCGATTAATTTATTAGCATCTCCAGAAACTACCTGTACTGCAAAGGATTCTCTTCTTAAGTAGTTGGCATATGATGGTTTAATAAGGTATTTTTCAAGATCATTGATTTTTGGTTCTAAACCAAACAATGCTTTGAACAGAATCTTGAAAGACTCGTCAGTACCCTTAGATTCGTATAAACTTCTTGCTTCTTTTATAAAATTATTAACATCTAGTTCAGGACTTAACTGTACTCCTTCTAATCCAGGTGAATATTGCGCTTTTATCTTATCATAAAATTCATGAAGGAATAATGCACTTAAATTCTGTACTGCAGATCCAGAATCATGAGCAGAAGATGTAGTTTGTGTCCATTTAATATTATCCGAGTCATTAATAGCATGATATGTCTCAATACCACAAAATCCTCTTACACAACCAGTAAAGCTATTAGTCGTTACACCACTATAGGTAACGATTTCATCACCAATCTTTAAAAGACCCCATTCTTGAGGAAATCCCTTAGTAGTACCATCAACTGTAATAATATCATCAATATTGGTAATACTAGAGGCAGTAGCTACTTGCCCAGATATAACATCCTTAGTTAAATTGTCAATTCTAATATATTTGTCAATATTTTCGCCAAGATCTACAGGACCACTTTGATATTCTTGTGAAATATAATATTGCTTTAAAAAATCCTCGAAAAGGGGATTTTCTGCGAGAGCGAACTCTGGAGCTTGATCACCAACAAGTTGGTATGTCTTAACTCTGGAAGATAAGGGGCTATAGGTTTCTATCATCCTTTTTTATGACCTTGTGATGGTTCCATTAGAGTAACTAGAGGTGACTTTATATCCAATTCCAGATATTTGCTTTCCAGAAGATATTGTGTCTCTCACGATATTTATCTTAGTATTTGAGATGTCTAATTGAAGGTAAATATCCTTCAATCCAATAATATCATTGGATTCTGGGTATGCTTGTATTTCAACCACACCAGATGCACGAGAAGTTCCCGTTATATTAATAGTATTGATCATAATTTCACCTTTTACATAATCAACAGTTCCTGCAGAAGGTAAAACCACTGGTGGAGCTTCATCAGACAATTCAGTTAACTGAACTACAGCAATATCACCTGTTTTTCCATCTGAATGTGGAAGATCAGTAAAATACAAAGTATTTAAATTACCAGAAATAGTAAATCCAGTACTTTTTATGTTTTTACCCTTAGGGTTTACATGGAAAGCATTACCAAAGCATAATTCATACTGAGTAGAGGCATTAAACACTGGTTTTAAGTCTCTTCTTATAATTAATCTAGTAATATTTGATGTAATTGCATTATTTGTACCATC
>Ga0181406_1000056_pt1 | contig 38876 bp, 49 predicted proteins | sample 29SPOviralmetaG_FD_130135 | JGI IMG/M metagenome (GOLD analysis project Ga0181406, IMG submission 130135) | Marine viral communities from the oligotrophic San Pedro Time Series (SPOT) site, San Pedro Channel, CA, USA - 29 SPOT_SRF_2011-12-20 | ecosystem: Environmental > Aquatic > Marine > Strait... | reverse complement strand
GCGTAAGACGATTTTTGACACCTTTCGTTATTGTATCCTATTGTCTAGCCAAGCCGTGATGACTGTTGCAAGGGTAGAACTATTGTGTGACTGATATGCAGTTATTGACGGAACTGATAGTGTTAGAAGATTAATGAGTATAGGCCATATATTGCTAGTACACACACGATGGTCTTCACTATCAATGACGAGCCCACATCCGGCATGCCGTGATCAAGGAATCGTAGACGCCTTGCAGGATGATGTTCTGCCTTGGTCTGATACTGACTCACATCGTGGCCCAGGTCGTTGTATTTGGATTGTTCTCTTTCTGTTGGCATACGACTATTTAGATGTGGATTGGAGAGCAGGGTCTTAATGTGGTTTGTGAGCATGGAGCATTTGAACTATGCCTGCCATCCTATAGGATTTTTGTTTACCATATGGGTGCTTCGCACACAGTTATTGGGTCAACGCCATCGTATGATCAAGGTGGGGGTCGGTAGCAGAGCATGGCGAGTTGGAACATTATGCCGTGATCACCTTGGGTTGGTCTTTACAAAATTTACAAGTGGTGCGGGCCTTCGGCCCTGTCTAGTAGCTCATGGAGCCGATGAGATAGTGTAGGACGGTACAGCCCAGGATCATCACAGTGGCCAATGCCAAGGTCTTTGTGAATGGGTGTTTCATTTTAGATATCTATTACGGATGTATTGGGCATAGCCCATCAGGCACAGTATGAAACAGTAGAACAGGAATGATAGTAGCATATAACTCTATTTATAGTCGCGGCTGGTAACAGTTGGTAATGGCCTAGGCCGGCCGGACCGATGTGGTTCTACCAACACTTACCAAGGCGGCACACCATACCAAATCCACCAACCCTTTGACATGTGTCGACGCCTACCAAACCTTACCGGATCTCTTGCCAGGTCAGCGTAATCCATTGGTGTTTTAGGTTTGGTCTACCAACGCTTACCAGCCTCCGGATCTGGCTCTACTCCTATCGTGTGGCACCTTTACCAATCATTACCACCGCGACGAAGGACAGGGGATTGATCTGGGTGCAGGGGACAGCGTGGTGGGGTGGGCCAGCGTGGCCAGGGTTATGTAGGGTTAGAATGGTTTGAATAGTCAGGAGGCTACGGACACCATGGTGGTCGGTATCAGAAAGATTTTTATTTTTTTTTCAGACCTGGCCGGTAAGCATTTACAACCCTATGGTGGTAAAACTGGTATGGCAATGATAAAATACCCCCTATATAAAAAAAATAACAGCAGAAATATTACCCACCGTATACCGGCCCCCAAACCCTGCCAAACGGGTTAAGTACTAGTATGCGTTCACAACTAGCATTTTGGCTGATAGTAATAGCAGTCAGTGTGTATCTTGGCATCTACGTATGGTAGTAGAGATCATGATCATCACTTACTATGTCATAGCAATACCCGTGGCGTTATGGGTGTTGAGATGATCGACTGGGTCATGAACATACTGCTGGCTATACTGATAACACTGGCACTTCTGTGCCTGATACAGACGGGCGTGAACTTCTGGAACATGGGCTGGTACTGATGGACATTGTGTGGATCATCGCTGGCATATTCATCTCAGCAATAGCAATAGCACTCATATTGGGTCGGATACACGGGACACTGATCATATGATGGGATTCATCAAGGCATGCCTCATATTCGCACTGGTGCTGTTTGTGTTCGCCACTGTGTGTGCTGTGATCAGTTCATGGCGACAGGGTGTGCTGGCACGTGACTGGCAGTGGGTCAAAAAGGGCCTGCACCATGTGTACCACAGATTGCAAAAATTTACACGCAGGAAAAATTAACGGTAGCAATACCACCCCCGATATCATATAATAGCACTGTATCGACTACATGGCACCCACGGTCATCGGAAAGCGAGAGGGGACTGATGACCACCGCCATCGGGATAAATATGTCTATAATGAGATCACTCCTGATAGCACTGTTCATATGCACATCCGCGTATGCTGGACACAGCACCGGCAATGGCACCTGTGCGGACGACATCACGCACTACGAGAACATGACGGTGAACAACAAGCGTTCGGACGCACCACTGTATGACCGGAGCCAGGCCATGTACAAACTGGGCAAGGACCTCAAGAGCGTGTGGCAGTGTGAGAACTACATGGAAGAGGCACTGCGTATGATCAGGAAGACCAACGGCGAGTACGCCACAGAGTAGAGTGATCCACATACCTGACCCGTGCCACTAACACTGGTGTTTTGACCTGGAACATGCTAAATTAGTGTAAAACAAAGGAACAACCCAAACATGCAACCCTACACACAAGAAGAGATGGACTGGATCTCGTATCCGGAACACAGAATGAGCAAGAAGAAGAGAGTCAGCAACCAGACAGCGGACGGACAACCACCCAAGCAGAAGGACCTACGCAAACACGACTGGGCGATCAAGACCACGATAGAGGTGGACGGCGTCAACTACGTGGTGCCGGTACAGGTCTAGCATCCAGTTATAACACACTATAATGGCCTTGGCCATCTCACACCCGCTATGAACAACAGCTCACGCTCATGTTCCTCACTGGCGTTGGCCGTGGAGTGCTCCATGTACCATGGGAAGGTCAGTGCCTCCCCCGCACGCCATCCCGTTACGGCCTCCCTACCGAACATGAACACCTGACCCACCCTCCAGTCTGTGAGGAAGTGCACCACCTTGACCACGTCCTGCGTGCCGAAATCCTGTTGTGGGTGATCACGCAGGTGATCGGTGAACATGGTGCCGTTGTAGTCGAAGTGATTCTTGACCACCCGACCCGTGGGTTGCCGGTGCAGTTTCACGTGGCAGTAGTCCAGGCCATGCACACGCCTGACCCACTGGGCCTCGGCTGTGTCGTTGGGGTACTGGCTCACCAGCATCTGCTGTGTGAGGTCCTCGGGTGTGTCTCCACCCGCACTCTCGAGACGTGCCTGTGCCCTGAACAGATCCGCACTCGGCATCTCGCTCTCGAACAGTGTGTAGTCGGGCAGTTGCTTCTTCTTGTGCAGTTCTTGACACGCTATGGCCAGTTTTGTGAGATTCAACCATGTGCCATCCGGTTCGGACAGTGTTTTCCATGAAATGTTCTTGTCCAGCATACAGATACTTATAGGCCCAGATATTGCGGTTGACGGCAAAACGGTTATAGTGTATTATAACTGTATATGCCACTTACACCAATAGTAATAGAACAGACATCCAAAGGCGAGAGAAGTTACGACATTTTCAGTAGACTTCTAAAGGACAGAATCATTATGTTGGAAGGACCGATAGAGGAACACACTGCATCAGTGCTGTGTGCTCAACTGTTATTCTTGGAATCACAAGATGCCCAGAAGGATATCACACTGTATATCAATTCGCCGGGCGGACTGGTAACGGCAGGCATGGCGATATACGACACCATGCAGTATGTGAAATCGGACATACAAACAATAGTGGTGGGCCAGGCATGTTCCATGGGCTCACTCCTAGCAAGTGCAGGCACCAAAGGCAAGCGACTGATGTTGCCACACGCAAGACACATGATACACCAACCACTGGGCGGTGCATCAGGTCAGGCCACTGACGTGGAGATCAGGGCAAACGAATTACTGAGATGGAAGAAGGAACTCACAGAGATCTATGAGAAGACCACAGGACAACCACTAGAGAAGCTCAAAGCGGACATGGAACGTGACAAGTTCATGAATGCCGAGGAGGCAGTGGCATATGGACTGGTGGACAAGATAGTTTCTAGCAGGGCCGAAGACGACAAAACTAATTAACAGTATATGTTTTATATCTGGCACACACTAATAATAGCCCTGTTCATTGCAGTGGCATACCACATGGGATACCAATATGGCGGCAAAAAAACCAAAATCAAAAAAACCATACGTAAAAGTTAGACTGGTACCAGAGGATTCCAAGATGAAGGATCACGGGTTCTACTACTATGCCATGAAACCCGGCAAGGGAGAGAAACAGAATCAAAAACTGCGAATGCGAAAGTTTGATCCCATCACTCAGAAACACATATGGTGGGTGGAAAAGAAACTGCCACCACACAGCAAATGAGTATCGTATCGATACGCTTCACACTCAAGACCGCTACCGACTACACAGTGTTGGTCAACGGTGAGAACATCGTGGAACATTCACAGGACACCATGGAGTTCAACACTGCCATACTGAAGGATCACAAAATGCATTCGCTGGACATACGTGGCGATGTGCAGGTGGAAAGCCTTGTGTTGGACGGCATAGACACTGAACACTACATACACCATGGTTTCACAAGCAATGGCACAAGGGGCAACAAGGACAGCACAAACGTTAGATATTATTTCCAGGCACCCATCTGGAAGTGGTACCTAGATTGGAAACAACATGACAACTCTAAATACAGAAACATATCCAAAGCTCATTCGGGATTTCTTCCTCTTTGACAACAGCGTCAGCGATGGCTCGGCACACAGGCCCGTCACACTGCCGTTTGATTATGACCCGTCAGGATTGCTGGCGGAGGCCGAGCAACTGCCCTACGATGACAGGCCAGTCAGGAGATGTTACGTGTGGGGACCAACAGGACAGGACGATCCCGGTTGCGACCTGCTGTCGTCCACTGCCCGCGAGTACACAGCACAGATAGACCTCGAACGCTATCCGAGGATAAAACAGTTTATCGATTCACTGAACAACATAGGTCCAATAACCTATCTCACGTTCAAAAGGATGGAGCCCAAGGGCTACATCATGCCCCACGTTGACAGCGAGTGCAACCCATACAAGATTTACGTGCCATTGAGTTGGCCCGCAGGTTCGATGTTCAAGATGTTTGGACAAGGGAACGTGGACTTCACAGGCCTGAAACCAAATTTGATCAACACCAGTGATCACATACACGCAGTGGTCAACGACTCCAAAGAGTCGAGGATAATATTCAGTTTCTATGCAGATTGGTCATCAGCCGGCTGGCAGAAGTATCTAAACAGATAACAATTATTTTAGGTACGGACCTTTCTGTCCCTTAGGTCTGTTCAGTACTTTCTTTTTGATATACTTCTTGTTGCCTAACTTGTAGATTGTGGGCTTTGGATTGTAGGAATCATAGAGTGATTTCTTATACAACTCGAACCATCGTCTGAATTTTCGGAACATGGTAAGCCCTCCATCATGAAATTATTTTTTCCAGAATTTAAGTTTTGCACTTGCAGATGCGATGTCTTCGAATTTTTCATTCACATACCAACCTGCTACAAAACCAATTATTAAACCAATTGTTAAAAACATATTGTTCTCCTCTTGTTAGTGTATTTACCTAGAATTTAGATGAATATATTTCAGAATTAAATGATTGTATGCATCCATGTACTGCATATCATCGTGCTTGGGCTCTACCTGTTTTTGTTTACGCAATTCGTTTTCGATAGAACTATCTATCACGTTGCCCAAGGAATGTCTCAATGCACCGGGTCGGTCTACAAATCCGGCCTCCATGTAAGAGTATATGTTGCCATTGGGATCCACGCACACCTTTACTTGAGGCGATTGTCTATGAGTAAGTTCATCAACAGTTACTTTGATCAAGTGGCTCTGTTTACCTGCCATGGCATCTTGTAGTCCATAGCCGTAATCGATTGGTATACCCCTGCTCTTTATTTGTTCATCAAAAGAAAGCAGAGTATCTTGTATCCTATTTCTATTGTCTATTTCGTATTGGAAAGTAAAATCCTCTCGAAGGGACAAGTTGGCCACACTGCCTATGTCATCAATGTATTGCAATATCCTGTCGAGTTTGTGGAAGTTGCCAGGCAATAGCACATAGTTTAAGAACAATCTAGTCCTGTCGTCTCTTTTATTGTACTTGGTTAAGTTTTCTTTTACCACAGTCCACCCCTTTTTATGCCTGGTAGTGGACAGGTACTCGTCTTCGTCTAGTCCATACAAAGAAACTCTTATGTGATCAAGCGAGTTTATATAAGGATTCTTTGCAAGTATCTTATCATTCAACATGAATCCGTTTGTGATCATCCTAGACTTGTATCCCTTGTCGTGTAGGTCTTTACAGATAGTGTTGATGAACGGGCTGGTCAACGGTTCGAGACCTCCACTGATATGTATTCTATATGGATCCTTACCGTCATCTTGTTCGATGATTTGACTGAACACATTTGGTCTAGAGCCTTTTACCACAGCATCATAATTTCTACCACAGAACAAACACGAAAACATACAACTGGTTCCGGGATATATGTTGATCCTATAAGGATATCTGTACTCGCCATCTATGGCAGATTGCATAGCACCACTTTCAATTATAGGTTGAAGTGTTTGCCAATATGGCGTTCCTTGAAACTGCATATGCATAATTATTGGTTATAATGGGCACTTGACAAATTGCTGGTAACCATTTACACTAAACTTATATGAAAACATTTATAATATTAATCGTTGCATTACTTTTATCAGGATGTGCAGTGCCGAAGAATCCAAGTTTGAGTTTTGGGAAGAAATGTCATGTTGAAGGCGAAAACATAACATATTCTTACGTATGGTTGTTCGATAAGACATCCGGTAATCCGGCCACAGAAGCACAGTGCATACATTTACAGAAGTAATTAAGAATGTATAAAATTCTTATTCTTGCCTACTTGATAGGTCAGGATCCTTCATTAACAATGAAGACCTTTCAGATGGAGCAAACCTTCAACACAATGCAAGAATGTAAGAATGAATTACTCTTACAGAAGCCAGACGGAAGATACGAAGTCATGAACGAATTTGTTGTGGACGGAGACTTTAAATGGGACTGGTTAGCGGCCGGCTGTAAGAATGACGAAACCGGAGAAGAATTTCGTATCGAGCCTTCCTATCCTAAAGGAAAGCCTAAAGAATTACAAGGCCTAGAAATTACTCCTGGACTTCAGACTTAAGATTTTCTGTTTCTGCTAACTCTTTTTTCTTTTGACACGGTGTAGGATCAAACATACATCCTAGTACCTTTCCGATAGCGTCAAGTTTGGCAATAGTTTCTAAGGTTGTAGGTTGCTTAGGATGATCATGTTTAACCTGTGGCTTGACACAGCCAGATAGACCAAGTCCGATTAAGATCAGTATCAGTAACAATATTATTTTTCTTTCCATGTCTTTGCTCACAATAATATTTACTACCGGGCGTTGTGTGTATCTAACGTATGATTATGATTGTGTTTTTTGAAAGCCTTCTGCTATCTTACCAGCATTGGCACCTGCTTTGATTCTATATTTTTGTGTACCACTCGCACCTGTCTCAACTTCTTTACGAAGCATCCTTTGAAGTTGCTTCTCTTTGTTTTCACGCATTTGTTTTGCATGATAGGTTTGTAATAGTTTTGTGTCTCTCATATCTTTATTATACAAAATATTTATGCATTGTCAACAAGGCTGATATGCGTATAGAACATATGTGCGTTTAAACGCCTTAAAGTACATATATTAACACGAATGTATAACTTATCCTAGAATACTTTTACCATGCGTGTGTGTGCTTCTGTGTGCGTCTAAACGGTAGACTAAAGCGGGTTTATCGTGTACTATAATTACTGTGACGCCGCTTTAGCTCAGTTGGTAGAGCAACTGATTTGTAATCAGTAGGTCCGCGGTTCGAATCCGTGAAGCGGCACCACTTATACCAAATTTGCCATTATTACCATTTATACCAAAGAACTTAATGGTCTTGGAACATTTGGTTGGTTTGGGGGATTAGCTCAGCCGGGAGAGCGCCTGATTTGCATTCAGGAGGTCGCAGGTTCGATCCCTGTATCCTCCACCAAAAGGTCCCTTCGTCTATCGGTTAGGACAGCGGGTTTTCATCTCGCAAAGAGGAGTTCGATTCTCCTAGGGACTACCACTCGCACACAATAATTAATTGTGTGAAGAAATTTTATTCCATTAAATTAAAAGAACACAGAGAAAACATTCCACCAACGTTGGCAGAACAGATGCTACTAGACGAATCAAAATTCTGCAAATATCTTTGGAATAAAAAAGCATTGGAATTTAGATATCCCAAACACAAACACAGACTAGACTGTTATGCAGATGAGAAGTATCTTATGTTGGCCAAGATGAAATATCCTACTATGTTCGGACGCAAAGGCCGGATGGGATTCATGGAACTGTACATATCGCATAGGATCAACCAGCAGATCAATTTATCAAAAGGTAGTTCATAATGAAATACGGTTACTACACAGATAGAGAACTGCCGGTCAGTGTTGCAATGGATCGCCCACCGCTTAAAGACTACAAAGTAAATTCTTCCGGATACCGATGTCCCGAATGGGATCCAATGCCGGAGGGCAAGAAGAATGTTGTTGTGCTTGGATGCAGTCATACCTTTGGACAAGGCAATGCCGACAATGAGCACTGGGTTCATTTTATATCACAGCACAATACAAAAAGATTAAGGTATTGGAATCTAGGTCAGCCTGGTGCAAGTGCCGACAAGGTAACAAGGATATTGTATGGTTGTGAGAAATTATTAGACCCTAGGATAATAATTGTGTGCTGGCCTTTCTGGAGTCGCAGGGAAAAGTTGCACACGTACCCACAGAGTATGATGAGTTATGACGAAGAACTTAAGAATGAAAACGAACATACTGACAAACATAACTTCCTCAAGAATGTTTTCTTTGTGGAAAAGTATGCGGAAAAGAACGATGCAACCTTATTACATTGCTTTGCACAAGAATCATACCATGAGTATATCAAAGGACCAAATGTATTAGAACATTACACAATTAAAAACTGTTGGCCATATTGGGATAGGTTCGAACAAAGACAACAGTATAAGGACCCAAGCCTAGCCGGGGATGGTGTACACTACGGGGTAGAACATCATGAACGTGTTGCTCAACTGTTTTTAAAACAACTAGGTTCTAAGTTAAAATAATCATCTATAGATATATTACGCAACGTATCCTGTCTCTTAATAAAGTATTCAAGCAGTTTGCTATTGTCTTGGTCGACTGCTATCTTTTTTGCTATATCTCTACAAACACTGTAGGAAGACTTGCTTAATTTTTTTTTAGCACTTACAGTAAACTTGTTTTTATATTTTACATTCAAGGCATCTGGGTCATTTAAAAACGCCCAGTTGTGATCCAACCCTTGTTCTGTTACAAAATCTAATATGCCGGGTAAGTTCTCAACGTTCAAACTGCTTACAGTTGTCCAACAGTTTAATTTCAACAATGGGTATTGTTTTTGTAAATTTTTATATGCGACAACACTCTTAATGTAGTTCTTCCATTTAATGGGCCAACGTACATAGTCATGCACGTCACCTGTACCATCAAAGCTCAAAGTTACTATGACCATTGTTCTGTTTCTAAGTATACCCTCAAGTTCTTTGATCATTCTTGAACCATTGGTGTTCATCCTTACTATTTTTGTGTTAACAGGAAGGTTGGCTAAAATTTTTTTGTAATTCTTACTTGCGGTGGGTTCGCCTCCGTTGACATCTACTTCCAGTATCCTGTTCTGTGGTAGTTTCCAAAAAGTTTCGTAGTTGTTCACACGTGTGTATTTCTTTGACTGTAGACTACCTATCTTGGTACTCAGGCCCGCGTTACAAGACTGACAAGCACTGTTACATATGTTGTCCAACACACCCCCAACAACAAGGTAATCATCCTTACGTGGATGTAATATTTTATGTCTGTCTATGCTTTTGGTCCTTACACTTTCTCCGTTTATTTCTTCTGTTTGTTTACAACGCACACACTCCTCCGGCCACTCGTCCTTTGACATAGTGTCCTCGAGGTCATTTAGCCATTTGCTTTTGTCTAGTTCGTCAAATGTTTTGAATCCTACTGCATTGACCATGTGTCCGCACTTGCCTATAGAACCATCTTGGTTAAGCCTTACAAAGTGTTTTAGTCTAGGACAATACACTGTCAAACTCCTTTACAATCGACTGTATGTTAATTTTTTTTCCTATGAACTTCTCTAATTTTTTATCATCTGACAAATAGAACTCCGGCACCTTTAATTTAAAATTTATATATTTGCCTGCCTTCATCGTTAACGGTGTGTAGTGTTTTGCCTGTGACATATCTTTTATGAAAACTGTGCCTTGAAAATATTTAGAAAGATGCAACAGCCATACTGCCTGTGGACAGAAATGCCTGTCCAAAATTTGTCCATCAAGAATTTTATCTATCATTTCTTGCTGTACCTTCCCTGGCATGCCGTTCACTGTGTGACTACGATTCATGTTGTTGCTGTTGTCTAAGTATTCTCCAACCCCTGTAACAAATCGCTGTTCTTGGTTTCTGAGGAACACCACTATGCTTTGGCATTGTGAAATTTCCTCATTGAATATTTCCTGTTCAGACACTGTCTCTAGACTTGTGAAAGCATTCTTGAAGATAGGGTAGACCCATTCGTTTTTGATCCTCACCACTCTGCAATCAGCATCTAGAAGTTTAATCCACCGTTTCATCTAGATCTATGGTAGACAACACACTGCTAACATATTCCTCTGCTGTTATGCCGTTTGGATCACTGAACGTTTGAGTTTTGATACTGCCCGGTCTCAATAAGGTCATTTGTGTGTTGCTCTGTTGAGCGTTCAACTGTTTGTGTGCCAACTCCAACGCCATTTTTTGATTCCTGTATTGCATGGATTCTCTCATGGTCAGCCCGTTGAGGGGTATATCGTTTTCCTCTAGACACAGTTCAGTAGATATATTCCAGATGTAGTGTTTCTTATCAGACTCTTTCCATCTATGCCACACTTCGAATAGCAGTTCAGTTTGTGCGTAAAAACTAATTGCGTTGTTTATAAGAAGGTCACAAGGTTCTATCAGTGATGCCGAGTGTGCCGTTCTTCGTATGTTCTCACCGTCACTTCGAGAAAGACCGACTATCTCATGTCCTTTGGCTGAGAGTTGCTTGGCGAATTCCTGTCCTATTCCTTTTTTGTGTCCTGTGATTGCTATCTTCATTTGAAATATTTAATCACAGATAGGGCTCCTATAAATATTTCAAATGATTGATTATTTAGGAGATCAAACAAAACATAAAGCAGTACATGAACTGCCTGTATACAATCTAAAAGATATTCAGAAAGAAGTTCTGCAGTGGGTAGAAAAAAATACTGATTTCTTAGACGACAAAACGTCTGAGGGATTCTGGATGCAAATAGATTACAAGAGCATGGCAAGGTCGTGTCCGGCACTGATAAAGTATTTTAGACACGTGAAGATCCCTGTGCAGGAGATAACAGTGGGAGTGTTGACCGAATCCATGACAGGAGGATTCGCACTGCACCATGGTTCTCCGGAACGTAACTTCAAAATAAATTTCCCCATACTCAACACCGACGACGTGTACACAGAATGGTATGACATACCCATTGATGAACTAGAAAAATTTCCAGAGGAGATCAACGATTTCAGTGGCAAGGCGTGTTACAACCTTGCCAGCATACACGAAACAGTGGATACCTTGTATCCGTTACGTGTTGCCTACAACATGCACCGATGTCCCATAGTGTTCAACAGTTTGATCCCACACAGAGTGATGCCCGGACCCGATGCAAAGTATCCTAGGATCATGTTGGCCACGATGCCAATGAAAGATCCTCTAGACCTAATGCAGTTGTCTTAGGGTCGCTTCTTCTACTATATTGCTGTTTAGTTTGACAAGTTTGTCCAGGCATGTCCTGTAATCGTTGTGCTGTGGATGTTGCGTGTCGAATATGTTGTGTTCAGCGAAATTGCCCCATGTGTTCCAGTCCTGTATCCTGCTGAACCAAACACGATCGGCGTTGTACTTTTCACCCAACAGCACTATGTCTTCCATCTCGTGGTAGTTGTCCTTCTGTACCACGTAGTGCATGATGAATCGGAATCCGTGCTTGTCCTTCAGTTCAGAGATGTGTTGGAGGTTCTCGTTGATCTTGTCCCACCTGCCACCCAGTCGCAGTTTCTCATAGGTCTCCCTGGTGGCACCATCTATGCTCACTCCCAGTTCCTTGAGGTTCCGGATCACGTAGGGAACGCGATGAGAAAAATCTTTGATCATCAGTGCATTGGTCAGTATGCTGTACTTGATGTTGTCACGCTCGGGGGTCTGCTCCATGAAGTGCCTGTACACGTGTGAAGCGAATGGATCACCATCCGAACCTATGTGCACCTGTATGGGGTGCGGGTAATCGTACAACCAGTCGTTGATGCTGTCCGCGAGTTTGATGCCCAGGTTGTATGCGGAGCCCTCCTTGTGGAATACCAGGCCCTTCCGACAACTGGGACAACGCAGATTGCAACTGTCGTCTATGGCCAATCTCAGGTGCTGTATGCGATCCGGCTGGCCATGCAATACAGAACTCTTGAGATAGGAACACTGGTGTTCGTTGCAGTAACGGTACGTGCCATCCGCGATCGATCCCTGCAAGTGCTGGTGCATGTCGTTGCCTATGATGTCTGACAAGGACTTGATCTGCAGGTTACCTATGCTCTGTGGCAACCATGACTGGCATTCACAGGCGTAACACGATCCCATCTTGTCGATCAGTATTGTGTCCTTGGGACGTGGACACATGTTCTTTAACTTGAGGTCCTTGTTGGTGTCGATGTTGTATCTGTCAAACAGTCTCTGATTTATCATTTATTGGGGTCCGTGATCATGTCCAGAGTCAGCACCACGTCTTCTGGCACAGTGTACTCGTCTTGCTTGGCAACTGTTGTCTGCTTCTTCTTACGCCTTCGCTCCTCACGTTCCTGTTGCTTACGTAATTTCTTGTCACCCCTGGTGCTCTTGTAGTCGTAGTGTATGCCCATTGTGTAACTCCCATTTATAAAGGTAATTATCGTTCAGGTCAGGCCTGCTTTACGCTTTTTAACGCTTCGCGTTATTTCTTAACTTACGCTGTATTTGGTAATTTACGCTCTCGAATTTCTGGCACATCGGGCCATATGTTTGCTATGCTCATATCCCTGTGCTTGTCTTGTTGGTGTGTGATCTTGAGAAAATGATGCCAGTGTTTGTCATGTACATCATCGTTGATACTGTGCAAGTGATCTGCAATAGCACGTAGTTGCATTCTTACTTCTGACTTGTCCATGTTCTTTATTGCATACATTATGTCTTCTACCGCTCTTACACGTAGGTATCTAGGCAGTACCATTGGAGCATATACTAGAGGAATATTTTCATATGCAAATCTAAGTTTGTTCAGATAACCGTTTGTTTTTGCCCAGGAAACAAATTTTTTTAAATTAAAGATATTAAAAACTGTGACTGTAAAATTTATATGTGATTGATATTTGTCCATTATTTTTTTTGAACTTTCTAGCCATTCTGTCCAAGTACCAGGATATCTTATGTAGTTGTATGTGTCCTGCTCGCCATCGCAACTTATTCCTATCCTATTTTTTTTAAAAGTCAGCAGAGTCGATTCCCAAATACTCAAGTCTTGTGTACCGTTTGTGGTCCATGCAAGATCTATATGTTTTCTGTCCTCAACAGGAATACGTTTAAGAAATTGTAATATTTCTTTGGTCATGAATGGTTCGCCTCCTGTAAACTTTATTCTTTTTACAAATTTTATATTGTCTATAATTTCATCCCATATCTTATTAATTTTGTTAGTTTGATAATTTGTATTTTGCCAATCCGGCAATATTGTTTTTGAATTTGTGTCTAGATAAGGTGTGTTTTGATCTGTCCACCCTAGTTGTTTCCATTCGGTAGCAAGTTTGCTTGACGACACAGGGTCACACATTTTACAAGCAAGATTGCAAATATTATTAAATTTTATATCAAGCATGGCAGGAAATCCTCCTTCGCTTTTGTAAGGCTCGCTTACTAATCTATAAGAATCATGTCCTAGGTCCTCGAGGTTCCAACATGCAGAACAGTAAGAATGACGTGTGCCACTGTTCAAAGTATTGCTGATTTCTTTTACTGCATCACTGTTGAAAAATTCTCGTATGGTTTGTCCCTCGATGTTTCCCAACGTAGTACCGTAACAACAAATTCTAAAATTACCGTCAGGTGATATTGTTACATCCAACGTTGGCCGATTACATTTAGTCATTACAAATTTTTTACTATGTCTTCTACTGCTTTGTTGTATGAACCTTTTTTCTTTTCAACATATCTTACCTTGTGTCCTAGAAAAGTTCCTTCTTGTGTAGGCAAAGTGCAAGGAGTCGTCGGCCCGCAGATTATCATACCGTCGACATAATAACTGGGGAATAATTTTTTGTTTGTAATTGCATCTAGCATTTTTGCTGTTCTCTTGAAACAACCCTTGGGCAAATCGAGTGCTACCCATTTTACTTTTGAATCTAACAGTCGGTCAAAATCTTTTTCCATATGATCAAAATCCGCATGAGAAAATATTAAGAAGTCGTGCTTTGTCCAGTCGTACTCGTGACTGTTTTCCAACAGCATGTGTATCCTGTCGCTGTTTGATATAGTTTTCTTTACTGCTTTGAAGAAATGTTTTCTAAAACGCTCTGGAAGAAATGCATAGTTGTCTATAAGATATAATTCTTTATCCGTATCTTTTATTCCTTGCCATACTGCCCTAGCAACGCCGCCACAGAACGCTCCTATTTCACAAACACTCTTGGCACTTGAATTTCCAACAATGTCGCCTAGATAACTGTACTGCCTAGGGGAGAACTGATGCCATATTTTTTCTAGGTTCATTTTTCTAATCCTGTAATTTTTATTATGTATCTATCCACATTACTTGCATTGAAAGTATTATGTACACCACGCCACACATTCAGAGATATGGTATCTCCTTTCTTCCATATCCATTCTACATTGTTTAGTTTGAACATTTGTCCTGCGACATGGTCTTCCACACCTATAAAATATCTTCTTGCTTTAAAATTTGGATTTGGATTTTCCATGGAGTGTTCTATATTACCAAGTTCCGGTTCCTTTTCAATCCAACTACGTATTTGTCCGTGTAAGGTATCAACATGTGGATCCACTTTGTCTCCAGGTCTTTGCAGTTGTACAAGTGTCTGCTTGTATTTTAATTCTGGAAACGTTTTATCTGCCCATACATCCAACATTGGATGTCTACCGTAAGTATATACGTTCTCCAGGTCCTTGCCATCTGCTCTAGGTTGGGTGGTAATTTTTTTAATGAAGTCTAGTTGCGGTAGTCTCACATTCTTAACGAAAGTGTGTCCCGGTTGGTTGTGGTCGGCGAATTTTATTGTGTCTGAATAATAATCGAATTCTTCAGAATCAAGCCAGTTTAAATATTTAGATAACTTCATACTAATATTTAACTTACACTCTAATAGCCACAAAAAAAGGCGACCGTGGCCGCCTTTCTTGTAATATATAAAAAGATTATGCTAATTTATTGATACCATCAATTAAACCAGGGAAGAAAACCTTAGACCATTTTTCGTATACAGTTTTTGATTTTTCTTTCATCACTTCTTTGTCCTCTTGGGATAATTCTGTGATTGGTACATTTCTTTCTTTTGCTGTTTCAACAAAATTTTCAGCGTCTTCTTGAGACCATTTTCTTTCTAGTCTAGCCGCCTCGAATGCAATTTTTTTAAATGTTTCTTGCATGTCTGCAGATAGAGTGTTAAAGAATTTCTCACTTGCTAGAATGTTTGTTAAAAATAAAGAGTGTTCTGTGTGTAACCATGCATCTGCTTTTTCGTATCTGATGTATGTTGTATCTTTACCATGTATGTCCTCAGGTAATACGGGATCGTTGCTACCAAAGTGTACATTTTGATTTGTTACTTCAACACCAAGCGACTTCCAATAGTCCTGTGTTACTGGATTAGAGTTAACTCTTAGTTTTCTTGTTTGCAACTCAGATAAGTTTTTGATTAGAACTTTTGATCCTACACATCTGTATCCACCTGAATAAGTGTAAGCAAGACCTCTAACTCCGCTCTGTTTTGCTAACCTTTTATTCATTTGTGCACCGATCTTACCTTCAAGAACTCTTCTTGCATGACTATGACTTTTGAATAACCATGGCATGTCAAAGACTAGCCAGTTTTTGTCATGTGTCAAACTTTCAAGTTCCCATACTTCTGTCTGAGACATTTGAATTACGTTATCTTTAACTAAATCAAAAATCTTTTCTCTGCTGAAAGAAGGATCGTATTTTTCCTTGTATTGTTCAGTTGTCAGTATCTCAATTTTGATTTCGTTAGTTTCTTTCTCAAGCATTTTTGCAAACGCTTTTGCTGTTCTTAGGAACAGTCTTTCTGGTTGGTGTGCTATTAACCATATGATGTTTTTCATTGAATTTCTCCTTGTATTTCAATTTAATTTAAAACGTTGCAGTTATTTACCAACATCCACGGCTCTCACCAATTAAAAATGTGTTATTTGAGTGCGTTTTTATTCAGAAACGAATTTATACTATGGTATTGTGTTGATTTTTTGTGCCCCGCGGCATGAGAGAAATGCACAGGCGGTCTACCGCTAAAGTGAGCATTTTTATAATTGAACAATCTGGTCATTCGTGTTATTGGCACACCGCTTTTGATTGTGGACCATAACAGGATGTGCCCATCGTGGTCGTTCAGTTCTTTGTATTTTGCGATGTACGTTTTCATTATATCTCTTGCTTTTTTAGTAACAATAAAAACACCGGCTTGGAAGCCACACTGCTTCACTTGTTCTAGTAAACATTCTTTTAGTATACCGTGATAGATATGTTTTATCTGTGCCTCACTTTCTGCTTTTTGGAATCCTGGATGTTCGCAAACCTTCAATGTATTTTGGTCAGGATACTCTGCGAATATATCCGGTGCGTTTGGCATAGCGAATACATCACTGTCCACGTACATAATTTCGTCATACTTTTCCCACCAAGAATCGTCTAGCCATATATCAAATCTTTCGAATGTAGGATGTTTGTAATTTAATTTCTTTTCTGTAACTCTTACAAAGTCGTGATTGTATTTGTTTGCATATGTTTCAAAACTCCTAGCACTACGATTAGCAAACTCGTCTGCATCGAACTCTTTGCTTTTCTTTAAAAGTTCATTGTAGTCAGGTTCGCTATAATGATCCGCTTGTATCCAAAATTGAACTATACATTTTTTCACTACTGTTCTTCGTCTGAGTGTAATTCGTTTAGCAACTGTCTCAGTTTTCCACCTTCGACAGTACCCTTCACTTTACCTAACGGATCACCCTTCCGTGGATCCGGAACTTCAGGTGTGTCACTGCCGGATACTTTTGATGTTTGCTTTAACGAATCGTATATTTTATTTTTACTTTGCTGATTATAACTTTGTGCTTCTTCCTCATTTAGGTCTCTTATTCTTAAACTGTCCACGTCAAATTCTAAATCTACTTTTTGTCCCACTCCACTACTACTTCTAGTTTTCATGAACTGTATTTGATATCTGCCACGTTCTTTCATTGCTCTACTTGTGAATATACCTATCACGTTGTCTGCTGTCTGTATCTTGGACAGTCCGCCTGAGATGTGAGAGTGATCAAACTCTATCTCTTCAACACTTGCCCTGTTCAACTGTGAGGCAGTGGCCAACACACACTGTTTCTCAACAACCAAGTTCCTCAGTTCCTCAGACACATACTTGTCTTTTATGAACAGATCCGCTGGACTTATCCTTTTGCTTTTTGGCATCATTAGATCCAAGTAGTCAATCAAGATACAATCTATTTTCTTTTTGTTCTTGAGCTCTAGTTCTTTAAGATATGTTCTCACGTCTAGCACGTTACTACCACTAGGCAAGTATTTGATCTGCAAGTTTCCTGATTTCTTCTTCAGCATCTTCACCTTCATTTCAACATTATCTATCTCTGGAAAAACTTTCTTAGTTGGAATGTTAGTCATCATTGCATCCAATCTCATGGCAGTCAGTTGCTCACTTAATTCAAAAGATATGTAACAAACGTTCAGACCAGCCTGTGCCCAGTTAACTGCAAGATTCTGCAAGAACAAACTCTTACCTGCGCCTGATCCGCCTGCAAAGATGTTTAGTTCTCCACGATTGAAACCGCCAAACAGTTTCTTGTCTAAGTTGTTCCAGCCAGTGCTGATCTGTCCGTTGTTTGCCTTGAGTGCCTCAAGTCTTCCTTTCGGATCCTCAAAGTAGTCTGTACCAAGATCACGTGTCAGTCCAACATTGACTGCGTCCTTGACCATGTCCTCAACAGGAGCATAGTCACCCTTCTCCAGCAAGTCCGCTGATTGAAGTATCGCATGTTCTAGTGCCTTGTGTCTCGAAAAAGTTTCAAATTCGTCCAACAACCAATTGAAGTGGCTAGGATCTAAATCTTTTGCTGATTTTAATTTTATATCATGTTTTGCGTTCACCTGTTCTACATCAGGCATGACCTTGTATTCATCCATGTAGTCTTTGACAAATTTTGCAATAGGTTGCAACTTACGATCAAACGACTCTGGTTTGAATATATTCTGTGCCCTAGCAAACGATTCTGCGTCTGCAAGAAGCATCTCTATATAAAGTTTTTGTACATCAAATGTGTATTCAGCCATACATCTTTCTCTTTAAATCTATTTTCAGTTTACTTGATTCTGTTGTTTTCAGTATCGATTGTATAGTAAACAGTCTACCATATTTTAACACAGCATCCGCCACATCGCCAACCGTTTTATCCCATTCTGGAAAAGCAACGTTCCACCCAAATTCTATTGCTTGGTTAATCAGTTTCTCTCCTGGTGCATCTCTATCTGGCACAACTATAACTTGTCTGCCCAATGCATCTATCAACTCTCTTTGTGTATCATTTATCTCCGATCCCAGTATGCTCACACCAGAAACGGCTATCGCATCAAATGGTCCTTCAGTGACTATCACAAACTTTCTTGTCCAGTCCTGTGCATCCATGTTGAACACATAACCAGGCCACACGTCTGTGTAGTACTTCACGCCTTGGGACTCCTCAAACATCCTACCTGTGAATCCAACCACCTCACCTCGCCAGTAAAACGGTATCAGTAACCTTTGATAGATATCCCATGTTTTATCAGGTGAATACATGAAGTCATACCAGTCAGCACCAATGCCTCTGCTTTCCAGATATTTCAATAATCCATCTATCTTGTTCCATTGTGGTTCTGTAAGATCGTTGGCCATATACTTCTCCAACCACACGTCCAGTTTGTGTGCATTCTTGGGCAGTGTCTTGTTTTTGAATGTTACGAATTTCTTCTTCTCATATTTTACGTCACCCTCTTCTTCACGCATGGCCTCTATGGCCAATTTACGTATTGTGTCGTCGGGTATGCCAATGTATCCCATGAACTGTCTCATCTTGTAAGTTAGTTTTCTTCCCGTCACATAACTTGTTTTGAATCCACAGTTGAAACAGTGATAACTGACTGTGCCATCGGCACCGGCCATTATCCCTCCACGTTTTTTCTTGTCAGCAGTTTCGCCGTTATGTACACAACAAGGAGCGTTGAAAGAAATCCAACCACTTGGTGTTTTTTTCCTACCCGCAGGTAGGCTTGTCAGAATAGTAGATTGGATCAGGTTCATACCCTATATTTTACTGTCTATAAAGGATTTTGTCAATCACTCCAGTATTACCAGAGTCGTTCCCCCAAGTAAATCTTACGTTTTGGTAAACTCCTGTAAAATTTAGTGTGCTTGGCGTAGAAGAATTTGAAAATGTTGTAGACGTTACTTCAAAGTAATCAGTGTCACTTGGTGAAGCACTCATTGTTCCTTGTACTCTCAATGTGCCTGAAAAGTTTTTTGGATACACAGCAATAGTGTGCAATGCCTTGTTATTATTAATACCAGGTCTAGCAGTAATGGCACTTGATGTATGTCCTAATGATTTAAGTCCACCACTTGCTGTAAAACTTGAAATTTCTGTGCTTGATACAAACTCTGGGTACGCTCCATCCAACACTTCTATCGTGCCAGCGGCCGCATATCCTGTGTCTGCATATGTGATCTCCCTGCTACCATCTGCTTTTACTTCACGTACCGAGAAGTTATAAAACTTGGCATCTAGTGGTAATAGGTCGCCTTCTGTGATAGTACAACTAGCATCGCCCCTTGTACTCACTGTAGACCCGTCATCTATTACTGTAAGTGTTTTTGTAATCACTGCTTTTTGACTCTCAGAATCGATAATATTAAACTCGTAAGTTTTAGCAGTTATGTCCTGTGCCTTCTGATCCTCGTTTTTAAACGTGAATGAGACTGGATTTGATACTCCCCTATGCAGTGTTAGGCGTCTATCGTACACTTTTGAGTTCCTCCCGGTAAAACCATTTATGTAGGCTATTACCAATTGATTTATTAAATACCTTTGTACTGTTTGCATAATACATATTTAACAGTATTTATAGATATAGAATGAACGAGATTTTTAACACATTGAGGGACAAGTTCCCATTTCTAAGCCTTATCCGAAAAGGCGATCTAGAGTATGTGGGCATAGTGCAGAACGAGGACACCAACGTCATCAGTTTCTATGACTACGGTAGGATCATGATGCCACAAGACAAGATGAAGTTTTTGAAAAGTGGCGAAATTTGGTGGCACGAGTCTAATCGTAAGTTACCGATCAACATATTTCTCAAAGGTGACTTCAAGTATTTCCGATCAACATTGGTCACTTTGAACTCCAAGGATGTGGAAATAGTACACGGACCCACTGTTAAACTTTCTGAAATTTCAAAGAAACGGGTGAAAAGAAGAACTATTCAATTAGTAAGAAGACCTGTTTAAACTTTTCCGTCTTTATTAATATACTTTGCAAAGTATATCGTCAAAGGATTGGTTGGATCATAAGCATTGTTGAACCAATCTCGATTGGGAGTTTTCTTCTTACGTTTTTTGGATTTTATTTTTTTAGTTTTTTGATGGTGCATCAAAACTATATTTAGCTCTGTTCATCAAATTCATCTGCACAACGATTGCTTGAGCATATGCCACTGCGTGTGATTTTTTAAAGAAGTAACTACCGTCTGTTGGTTTGATCCAAACTTCTTTGATTATATCTGTCCAATCCTTGTACATCAGTCCCCTTTTGGCAGGTCTTATTATTGCTAACACAGCCGCAAGTTGTTCTATAGTTTTAGGTTCCAACTTGGATACTATGTTAAAATGGCCATTTAGGTGAAAAAGGTTTTCTACCACTTTTGGATCTTTCAACATATCCCAGTCCGGCTCCTGTATCATAAGCTCAACAAGTTCTTGTTCCGACTTGACATCCTTGTATATGTTCACATTTAAGCAATCTATTTTGAAGTACCCTCGGTCCTCTGCATTTTTATAATCGAGACTTGCGTGTCCTGTTACTGGATGTTCCGGAACAGCATGAAAGTAAACTCCTGTTTTATGTTTCTCAGATTTACCATCCTTGATCATAGTGGCAGGTGTATGCTTAAAAAGTTTTAGCGTGTTATCTCTGTCAAAAAAATCTATATCTACATCAGGCATTATATTGTTCCTTGCAAATTATTTAATAGAAGTGCTAGTAGATATATGAATACACCTATGTAAATGATACCAAGTAAGTTATTCTTTGTTAAAAATTTTCGAATATAAAACATCAGTGTACACTTCCTTTTGATTGCTTGGCATATTTTATCATTTTATCACGTGATCCCGGTTGTAGCACTTCAAGAACATCCAACAGTTTTTTGTATCCTTCGGTTTGCAATATCTCTTTGTCAACTTTTGGCATTATCACTCTTCCTATTGATCCATCTTCTTTGATTATTACAGCACAGTCTCCTTCACTAAATTCTAAGTTATCAGAAATTTCTAAATCTATCTTAGACAATCTTGGCCTCCTTTGCTGTGTCCTGCACCAGCATTAAATCAGCAGGATAGCTCTTTAACTTGCTTGGCCAAAAACTTGTGTTTATAAATTTTTCAATCATTTGTAATTGTTCGTCGTTAAATGATTTTAACATCCTTTTCCCTGCACTGCAACCTAACAGTAACCATGGACTTATTTTTCCTTGCTGTATATGTTGGACGGCTCTGTTTGTGTTAACTAATCGGAAGTAGTCCGACCACTGTGCATTTTGTTCAGATGCCCAATCCATCATTGTTGTGATACTTCTTTGCAGTGCGGCCTCTACAGGTTCGCTTTTTATTGCTTCGATCAAGTATGTTTCGTATAGGTCATCTCTGGCCCAGTGATCTAATTTAATTTTTGATTTTAACACAAACTCTATATACTTCTCTGGATACAACGGATTGATATGCATAATGAATCGACCAAACTTAACAAAAGCATTATAGTAAGGACTTTTTACAAAATCATCATAGGTCTTTGTTTTTGAATTGTGTTGATGTATTTGGTAAAATCGTTGAAACACCATGAATGCATTGACTACCCATTTCTCATCTCGTTGGAGATATCTTCTCTTTGGTTCGCACATATGCACTTGTAGTGTTCGTTCTTTTGTGAATTCTTTACCGCAGTAAGTACATTTATACTTCGATACCATGTGCCTCCAACAACTCTTCTAATTCTTTATCCGATATCACTTTGTCTAATGTTTCCAGATCCGATTCCTTCCAGGTTGGATATATTTCTTGTAGTTTTTTTAGACTTTTATTTGGTACTCGCTTCATTGGTTTAATCCATGGATGAAATTGTTGTTGAAGTGATCCACACATAGCAGTGAGTATCCATAAAAGTTTTTTATGTTTACCTAATGTAAAGCAGTGTTTGTTCACACATTCGTTGACCATCTCTACATAATGTTCAACATAAAATTGATCTTTCGATGATGTGCTTGATACATATCTCATCAGCATGTACGGAGAATACAAAGATTTTTCCTTGTCGTCAATCCTATCAAAGTAATCTTTGTTCCTGAAGTCCACGGCTTTTAATCCGTTTCTAAGTTCAAAAAATTTTCTTTTATTTTTTTCTTTTTCCGGCATATTTTAATCCAAACATTGTACAGTCTTCTGCTGTTACAAATGTTAATTTTATTTTACTGTTCAGGTGTTGTAAACCTGAAAGTTTATTGTTTAATTTCGCTTTAGATAACCAATCAAAGAAATCCATGGCCCATTCACCTTGGTCCATCCAAACTGCTATCTTGTCTGAAGTAATCATTATAGGTGCTTCTATCTTGATTGTTCTTCTACCAGACCGAGCCATAATCTACCTGTTCGCATTGCCTTGAAATATCTTTTACAAAATAAGCACATATTGGTTTTGGACCATTTGATAAAGGTACAGCCAACATCTGTCCTGATTTTATTTTCGGAAAGTACCACTTGACTTCTGTATAAATGTCTACAACATCTATTGGATAAAAGTCAGGCTTGGGACTTGACAAAGGGTTGAAAGTGAAAGCATCAAAGCCTCTGTCATTTAAACTGGTTATTGGTAGGACATGCATTTCCGGTTGCCCCGCTTCTCCTATTAGCATCTTCCAGTCCAACGGCATTTTTATTTTATGTGGACCAATTTCTAACACCGCCGCCGGTGCGTTAAAACTTTCTAAGAATATTAAAGGTATGTAGAAGAAATCTGGATTTGCAGGATCTGAATTGTCTAGCACGGCAAATCTTAAATTTTCATCCACCCACTCGGGTATTTTTTCTAATGCGTATGTTCTGTTATCCAGTGTAAGGATTTTCATAATTTATCTTTTCTATATTATACGGGTAATTGGCCTCTTTGTAAAACTTTTTTCTTGCACCCAGGTGTCTTTTCGCAAATTTGCAACTGCTGGTAATATCCCATATCTGTACACTATCCTTGTCTTCTGCTTTTCTTATACCACGCCCGATTGATTGTATTACCCTCACAAAGGACTTGCCTGGTTCTATGAGAACAAGATTAAAAATCCTAGGAATATTAATGCCAACAGCGGCAACTCCATATGTGGCAATAATAACTTTATTTGTTGCAGTAGATATTTCATCGTATTGCTCCTTTCTATCCATGTTTTTAGTTGATCCTGAAACAAATACAGAATCCTTTATTTTCTTTTCAAGCATCTCACCTGCCGAGATTCTATCTACTAATATAAGCGTGTTACCTGAAGTCGCTATATCCTTGATTGTATTTGCTACCCATGTCATTCTTGTTGGGTTTGTTGTTAGCCATTTTAATTCTTCTGCGTATGTTTTAAACTGTGGATGGTCCTGTGTCTGTAAAACATTTACATGACAGTTTGCAAGTACACCTTTGTCTTGTAGTTCACTTGCTCGTATTCTATTTGCAACTTCACCTATGCTACATTTCAATCCCATAAACTCATAATCTGCTTTTGGAACTGTACCTGTCAGCCCCCAACGTATACCACAATGTGCAAATGGTCCTGTTAATAATCTCTTCAACACATCTGCCTTTGCCATGTGTACTTCGTCAATAATCACAGTCTGTATGCCATCGCAGAATTCTTTAAACTCAATGCTGTGTTCATTTTTTGCCTTCTTCTCGAGAACATTTAGACTCTGCCATGTTGCTATTGTGTTGAACCTTCCGACTTCTTTACGGTCACCATAGTAAACACCTGTGTCTAAGTTACATGCTAGAAAGTCCTCTTCTGTTTGTGTAACAAGACTTTTGTTTGGAACAATAGTGATTGTCCGTCCATATGGTTCAACCAATTGGCATAGTGCCGCAGTAATTATGGTCTTACCTGCTCCGGTGGCTATCTCTTGTATGCTTTGCGGATTCTCTATGAACTTATTGATAGTCTCTACTTGATAGTCTCGTAATTCTATAGGTTGCCCTGCACAAGGATGAGTGTCCGGCCATGTTATGTGTGATAGATAGTTTTTATCTACTTTTTTAAATTCGAAATCGTGTTTATCTCTTTGGTCTTCGACATCTATATAGACGCCTCCCTCATCTAATATTGGAATTATTTGATCAACTAGATTTAGATATGTTGTGCCACCCAGACCAAAAAAACTTATTTTGCCATCCCATCTCCCTAGTTTTACAGCGGGTAGATGTCTAGCATATGGTATTTCGAATTTAAATTTATTAGATAATCTCTTACGCCATTCGAGAGATAGATTCTCAAATTTCACATTTACTTCGTCTTTTATTATTAATTTACAACTACTCATTTTAAAGTTTTACTATAACATGATCATGCCAATCCCAACTACTTGGCTGATAATCACTATAATACAACTTTTTTGGAAGATTTTCAAGAAGTCTTTTAAGATTGTCTGTACCTGTTGCATAATGGCCACCGCCAAGTGCAATCAAACCGGCTTTTGGTTTTACCTTGCTTTTTATCAGTGCTCTAGGTATTCTGTTACGAACAAAAATAATTTTTGTATTGTCGCTGATTAATTTAAACTGTTTACTCATTTGATGTAGTTCATATAGATTTTCAAAAAACTCGTGTGGTTTTTGGTTGTCTACTAGCCAATGTCTTTCGTTTGTAAATTTATCTAAGTCTTTTTTGTAAATTGGCTCTTTGATATCGAATCCCCATGAACAATCGTTTAGAATATCTATACCATTTGATTTGAATACATTTAACCATTCCCAGAAATTTTTTACATCCTCTTCCATATGTATGTCACCACTTACAGGCATCATCAATGGAAAACAATCTAATTCGACTAAACCTTTTACAACATCCTTTTTAGAAAAACTTTTAGAGTCTATCCATAATTTATGGTAATCGTTATGTGCAATCTTATATGCTAATGTTGTGTTTGCATGTACGTTGATCCCTTTAGATTTTATCATAAAGTTTTTCAAAGAGTCGACTTGCGTCAGTGCTGGTTTATCTTTAAAATTTTCATTCCAATATTCTTGTAATGAGTCTGGTGCGTCTTGCAATACTATTGTGTCTCCTATTAATTTTGCAGTTGGTTTTCTATGTCCGATAATTCCTTGTTTTATTAAATCATACTCGTTTAATAGACTGTCGTCAACAAATTTAAAATCATAACGCACAGCAATAAGTGTTAGGTAGTAGGCTGTGACGTCATTGTGTAAGAACGTCCATTTCTTTCTGTCACCGTCATACTGGCTGTATCCGGCAGGCAAGTCACGTTTGTCTTTGAGACATCTGATCAATTGAATGACTTTTTTATTGTATGGAAATTTAAGTTCTATTTTTTCTACGTTATCGTCGTCTGTGTATTTTTCAATTACTTTATCAAAACTTATTACCCGGAATTCATCTTCGTATTTGGGTTTGTCTAGTAACGGTTTGATATCCATACCATGTGCCTGGAATTTTGTAAGGTATCTTTTGAGTATCACTAACGCTAATCTGGCCTGCTTCTCAGTCCATGCATATTGTGATTCAGCCAACGATCTCACTGTTTCGTGGTCTTTTGGGTGTGGCTTGATTACGGCTGTATTTCCTATCATTGAAGGATTAGCCCAAAAATAATCATTATATGCTAGTATTTTCAGTGCTTCGTTAATTGTTTTTGGCAAATCTGTGTGCATTTCACTCATGGTATTTTAGATAATTATTAGTATATTATAGCATAATTGGTAATATAGTCAACCATGAAAAAAACAAAAAGCAAGAAAGTAAATGTCAGAAAACAATTTAAAGTAAAGTTGGAAAATACTCTGACTAGACACAAAAATATAGCAGGATTTAAACCCACAGAACAGCAGATGTATCACTGGTTCAAAGTGATTAATAGAGGACTGTTCAACAGCAGATTACCAATAGTTCCTTTGTATGTCAAGAAATTACATCAGGATTGGGGGAGATGTGTAGCCAATTGGGACAATAGAAAAACACCAAAAGGTAAGTTTGATCAAAGAGTTATACCTTACCATATCGAAGTTGATTATTATATTGAGCTACATTGCAAGTTTCCTAAATGGAAAGACTTCATTGAAACGCTGGCACACGAAATGGTACATCTTTACCAAATGACATGGCTTAAAGATCCTTATTCAAATCACAATGCAAACTTTTTTGCTTGGAAAAATAAATTTAAGAACGCAGGCCTAGGCCTAACTAGGTGTTAGTACCTTTTCAAATTCAGCATAACTTATAATCTTACTGTTGCCTAAGTCAGTACCTGTTTGTAAATGATTTAGATATTCTGGGGGATTGTCATGTACCACAGTGTAATTGATATACGGTCGCATTTTTAACATGTCTCTGAATTGTTTGAGCCAACCTTCAAAGGTTTTGTCATCATTACGTGGACCGTAAAATTCTGAATCTTGATATATGTTATTCAATTGCCCTTTGCCGTATTCCTTAAAATCAAAACCTAACAGATAGATATTTCTGTGTCCATGCACACCTGCTGTCCAGAATGCGGCATTACCTGATATCCAGTGTGGATTGTAAGGAATGAGATGTAACATGCCTTTGCTTTGTTTTCTATTAACTTCGAGTGACGGTGCATAGTGTATGGTCTTAAGTCCTACTTCCTCTTCACACATTTTAACAGTGATCTTAGTGTCCACTGAAAAAATAAAGTCAGGCATGAAGTCTCTGTACAATGCATTACAACCATATGTCTGTCCTGTTGCTTTTAGTTTGTTTAGATCAAATCCTTTACGTGAAGGCCCGTTACCTATACAGTACGCATTTCCTCTAGGTACTGCTTTTACCCTATCTTCGAAAAATCCTGTTTCTTGTATACGTTCTCCCTTACGTATTATTGTATTCAATACAATAGTTTCACCTGCATATGGTGTCCATTCAATAGGATGTATTTCCGGCTTACCGCCAATTTTTACAGTTTTCATTTTAAATATTTTTCTTCAAGTCTTGCTTTAATTCTAACCCATGGTAGTCCTTGTTCTATCTCATCTGGAAACCATTCTGTGTATGCAAGTTTATTTGCCCACGATACTCTGTTTGGCATAGCAGGTGTGTTTATCTCTGCAAGGTTTATATTGCCTACATCGTGGCAGAGACTAGACTCTGATACAAACACAGGAACACCTTTTATCACTGCCTCCATGGCAGGATTACTAGAATGATTTACTACTGCCCATGTTCTTTCTAATGTTGCTTTGAAATCAGTATCGTCATATGTTCTGAAATCTCTTTTAGGATGTCTAACTTTGACATTTTCAAATTTTGATTCTTTAAAGTCTATATTATTACGTGGATGCGGTCGTACAAGTATAGGCCTTGTTGTATATTGTCTAATTTCTTTTATTTGTTGTTGTATCCATTGTCCCATTCGAGGAAGGCCTTTCCATTGATCAGAAGAATCATGTTGGCCACATATTACTATGATATCTCCAGTGGGATTCCATGGCCTTAGTTTATGTTTGAATAATGGCCAACGTTTATCGTCAAATATTTGATTGGCAAAATCTGCATCTCTGTTTATACCATTGATACCTATCTTGAAACTTTCATTTCTTCTTAAACCGCCGACCTCTAAAACAATTACAGGCTTTCCTGCTTTTCTGTATTTGTCCCAAATTCTTTTATATCCTTCCATTCGTCCACGCCATAGCACTGACCATATAACCGCCACATCTGCGTTGCACTCTTCGTTTATTCTAACATCTTCTCCTGCATTTCTTAAGGATGTGATAAATTTTTTAAAGATATCTTTAGAGTTCTGTGGTCCGTAATCTGTCCAAACTTCTATTCTCATTATAAGGCCGGTGGTACTTTCTTCCAGTAGTCAACAGTAGGTGCCGAACGTAGGTCACTACGTGCAGACGATCCTGTCTTTTTGCGTTTTCCTTTCATGTGGTCCATGTACTCTCCTAGTTCACTATTAACAAAAACATGATGTCCTTTCACACCTTTCCAATATCCTATATCGTTTACTTTGATATTTCTTTCACGTCTGTATTGTTTTGATAAGTGCCAGAACACATAAGAGTCATGCCATTCCAATAATTTGAATACTTTGTCGGTTATGTAAAGTTTTTCCCAGTCATCAATAAAATTTTGTATTTCTGGATGTTTCAAGTTATATCCTACAAAACCACATTCTGGATACTTCCCACCGTCATTTAGTTTTGGATTTTCTCTTCCTAGGTATGTTAACATTGTATCTACTGGTAATAAATTTTTAAAAAAGTCTATTGGTATCGGCCTGAACGAAAATGTATCTCCGTCTATCCATACCACGTAGTCATAATCTTTAGAATTACGTATACCGTTTACAACACAAAAAACTTTATTAGCAAAACGTACTGCCGCCCACAGGTAAGATCCCTTTGTGGCATCCTTACCGCCTTTAGTTTTCAATTCTTCGGGCCTCCTCACTCCGCCTTCTATTTCATCTAATTCTCCGTTTGCAACAGGATCGTTGTTGTGTCTGTTCTTAAATTTAAACAATTCCGGCTCAGCGGTGTTTAGATCTATCCACTGAATCCTATCGTATTTGCATTCAGGTTTTGGTTCTTCTGCATATACTACTATATCAACTTCTTTTGGAAATTGCTCGGCCATTGATTCAATACCTTTTTTGCCGTACTGTTCCCAACAGCCAGGCTTGTATGATGTGATGACTTTAATTTTCATTTATCCTTTTATTTAAATTCTGTAACCCTGGCCAGTTCAATAAAACATCCTGTTGGTCTTTTGGTAATTCAGAAATATAATTTGATCCGCCACGTCTATAAAATTTTAATTCATCTGGCACTTCTTTATTATTTTTTTCTTTCATTTTTTCCCATGTTGTTTGTTCTTTAGCATATTCTAACGAATCTTTATCGCAATCTTTGAACACAAACATAAGAAGTTTTTCCCAAGCACTATCTTCTTTTTTTAAGTCTTCGTACTTAATAAACAACTTTCTGCCTTGGTGTAGTGCCATATGATCTAGTTGTAAATTCATAAAGTTTATAATAATATCTAGTCCCCATTGTTTGTTTCTTGCAAAATCAATTATGTCTGTGTGTTGTGGACAAGTAAAATCTTTGTATGGTATGCTTTGCAAATATGGCCAGTAACTGAACAACACATCAAGCGGATCTCTTACAAGATACACAATATTCTGCAACTTCATTTCAGTTTCAAAATAAAATTTTCTGCTGTCCTGCATTTCAAAATATTCTTTCCATGGTATATGTCCTGTGACACTCATCCAATCGTGCCTAAATAAGATTCTCGGTATACCAGGCATTCCGGATCGTGGTCTGTCGACCCATTTACTAAATTCAACATTCCATTGTCTAGAAATGTAGTGTGCAAACAAGTGTTTCATCCATGTTCGACCACAACGAGGAAAACTTAAAATTAGGTTAGGACAGTTGTTATATTGATTACGCAAAACGTTTATTCTATGATGCATCTATTACCTTGTATGTTTTTTTCCAATGTTTTAATATTAAGTCTGGTATAAGCATTTTAGCAGATTTTTGGCTAGAAGTCACGACTTTCAATTTTTCGTATCCTAACTCTTTGGTATAAAAGTTTTCAAGATCTTTGTCCATTTTATTTGTAAGCCACAAGCCTACGGGCACGGTCCACCCTGTTTTTGTTTTGTTTATAATTTGATTTGGTAATATTCCGTTGTATGCTGATCTTATCATAATCTTAGTCTCTGATTGATTTAGTTTATGCCTTGTGTGAATATCTAAACAGTACTGCATGAATGTTTTACTTGCTAATGGAAAACGCCCTTCCATGCTGTATGCCATTCCATACGTGTCGTTTCTACTGAAAAATTCTGCAGGACATTGTGTAACACAATCTAAGGCCATGTATGAACCAACAGGATCATCTGGGTTCCATAACTTATCCGAATAACAATTTTCCAGTTCGTCCAATAGCAGTTCGTCTGCAATTATATCTTTTGTAAAATTTTTAGGTCTTTTCAAACGTTGTAACCATAAAGTGAGTACCTCTCTCCAAGTTTTGGGAAGAGTGCCGTAAAACATTTTTTGATATTTTGGATATCCACCCAGCAGTTCGTCTCCCATATCTCCGGCCATTGTCACTACTATCCCTTGGTCTGCCATAAATTTATTTGTATAACAATACATGGCCATACTAGGATTGAAATTTACCTGTTCCATATAATAAATGGATTGGTCCCATGCTGTCATGTACTCTTTGGGTGTAATTAATATTTCGTGGTGTGTATATCCTTCTTTGTCTGCTAAAACTTTTGCCGCATTGGCATCACTGTTGTAGTCCTCATCACTTTGTACTTCAGGATACATACGATTTGTGAATGTATTAATTTTTTGCAACTTGCCAAGTTCATATGCAACAACACTTGAGTCTAATCCACCACTTAGGAAAACTCCAATTTTTCTTTGACCAATAGCACAACGTTTTACAGTATTGTTAACTTGTTGCCTGAATTCCTCTGCATTAAATTTTTTATTTCCGTTAGGTACAATGTATATTCTCTTGCTGTCTATAAATTTTTTATCTTTTAAACTGTATACTAATGTTTCACCTGGCAGTAGTTGTTTGATCCCAGAAAATAAAGTATTACGTAATGGATTACAGCCTGTTCTACTTTGGAAACTTGATGCAAGTTTATCTAACTTTCTTGCACCAGGAACTTTATCCAACATACCTTTCAGTTCGGAACCAAACACAAGACCTTGATCTATTTCTGCATAGTACAAAGGTTTTATGCCTGCATGGTCTCTAGATAACACTATTTGTTCTTCTTTATGTTTGTAGTATGCAAAGCCGTGCATAGAATCTATTTCATCTATGAAGTCTAAGCCAAACTCGTCAAGTCCCCAAGCAAGTAGCTCAGTATCACAGCCTGTTATTCCTGCAAATTCGCTTCTATATTTTTTTTTAAGTTCGTAGTAATTAAATATTTCTCCGTTGTACACCAGAGTGTTTCCTTTGGGTGTTTTCCATGGCTGTGTTGATAAATTTGGATTGGCCATGATACTTAACAAGTTATGACCTAACGTCATCTTGTATTCAGGATTCCACCAAACTTTGGATCCGTCTGGTCCTCTGTGTTTACAAGTAGTGACGTATTGTTGAATAAAGTTTGAATCGTGATCTGTTATGCCGTATATTCCACACATTATAATCCTAACTTCTCTTTGAATCTTTTGAACACCACACCACTTCGAATTTCATCTGTACTCCACAGTTTATATCCTATGTCGTGAACCCACTGTGTTCTATCAGGATATTCGGGTGTTTCTATATTGTTTAAATTTTTATTTGCTACTGGCCAACAAAGTGCAAGATCTGAGGTAACAAAGGTAGGGATTCCACGAACGCAGGAATCGACGCTGGCAGTAGAATTGTGAGTAACAAAAGCATGACAATTACTTAATGCTTCTTGGAAGTTAAATCTATAGTACTTTTTCTCGTCTCCTACAAAGTGTGCAGGACCTTCTAACAGTTCACAGTCCTTTGGAAATTCTTCTTTCCTGTTTATCATTTGTGCCATGTGATTTGGGTGTGGACGTATTAAAAACTTACGATCAGTGATGGGTCTTAATTTTTCATACACACTATGAAACCAATCTATCGGGTCAAGTTCGTCCATGCTCCAGTTGTCTTTAGGTTGTAAGCCAAACAGTATAGGATCGCTTTGATCTGATTTACGCCATGGCTCATATTTTATGTTCCATAAATTTTTCATCATGTTCCAACGATCGTCTGGACTGTTGTCACTTAAGAAGTTTCCGTTATTCATTGGAGAATATAAACTTACACGCCAGTGATGTTTAGGGTGTGTTATGGTGTTGCCAAAACTAGACAGTATGCCACCGTCGAATGTAATAATGTAAATGCCTTTTTTCTTTGCACGTTCTACAAGGTCTCGTCTACGTCCTTTTGTATGATGTGGTTGGTTCTTACCTCCGTAGCCAAACATACAACCGATTGGTGCCGTTGGCTCCATTTCATTATCTCTCCATTCTCCTTCTAACTTTTCATTAACCATTATGGGATTATCGCCACAGGCTGTTATACCTTCTGCCATGTGTGTGAGCAGTTGATAACTTGCACCTCTTTTCCTATCTTTTACTGTCCTTCTAAATATTTCAACGTCCATCTAATATCCTTAATGCTGTTCCGTCCTTCATTTCAGTACCTGTGAATTGTCCGTATGCCAGACTATAGAACAATGGTCTCGGGTCTTCATACACTGGCTGTTCAATACGTGCTAAACTTTTACCTGCAATAGGAAACGCACAATTATTACTGTCAGCAAAAACAGGAACGCCATTTGCAAGTGCCTTGATTGTGATTGAACTGTTGTTAGTAACGACTGCGTGTATATCGTTCCAGTCTATTGATTCTTTAGGTACCTTAGTACTGTTTCCTCCTGTGTGTATCTTTCCGTCCGGACCTCGTTGTGCTTCTGGATTGTAAGGTTTTTCTCTAACAAGTATTTCTCTATCCGTGTATTTTTTCAGTTGTGCTAGTGTGTTTTCTAGCCAATTCTCACATTTAAAGAAAGTTGTAATAGAATTGGTTGGTGGGCATACTAATATTTTCTTCCCGTTTTTATGGTATGGTTTTATTTCGAATGGAAAACTTGCTTTGAATCTGTCGTCTGGTCGTTGGTCAATAAAATTCTTTACGTGATCATTTTTCACTATTCTTAAGAAATACGGTTGTTGTCTGCTGATACCCCAATAAGGTCTATCCATGTAATAGAAATCTATTTTGTTTTTTTGACAGTGCTCGTAAACTAGATTTGTTCCTCTCAATATTCCAAAAAGCCAAACTTTTGTTGCATCTTTTTTTGCCAACACTTGTTCATACGGAAGTATCTGTGACCCAGGCATTCCTCTGTGTGCAAAATCTATATATTTTTCCGTTACTTGTCTTGATGTTTTGCTTAGGTATATCATTATTCTATGTGTTGAATCAGGTCTGCAACATTAACTTGAAAATTGATCGCATCTGATTTCTTTTTAAGGCCCACTGGTTTTTTATCACCCTCCATGGGAATTGGCACAGTCTTTGACAAATACAATTTATGTTTTAAATCCAAATGATGAGACAGCACAGGGTAAACTCTTTTTTTATGTATCTGTTTAGGATCCAGTATCTCGACCACCTTCGTTCCTGGTTTACACCAAAGTAAGTTGACCAATCCTGCGCCGTGAGCCGCGACAATGTGAGATGCTTCGGCAAACGTTTTCATTTGTTCTCTGATACTCATATCCTCGAGAACAACTGCTTCATATCCCTTTAGGGCCAGCATTAATTCATCAGAGTTTTTTATCTTTCTCATCTTTGCACCTGGACGAAGCACAACTATTTTTCTGTGCGGCGTAATATCCTTAAGTCCTGTGAGGCCCTTAAAATGTCTCAACCATTGTGCAAGGTGTGGAGTAATTATTCCGTCATTAGAATTACTCAGGCTTGGTACCAATAGATGTTTGAATTGCCACACCTTGTTTTTTGGCATCACAACTACCTTGACGTCTGGAAATAATTCTTTTAACACTCGTTCCATGTACTTGCTCTCGTTAGCGAGAACATAACAATACCTTGCAAAATTTGTTGACCATCTCTTCTCTATTAATCTAAATTTACTGATGACATCGATCCATATGTGCCATGGATTATTTGCACTATGCTCGTCAATTGGCAACCAAACATAAGTGTATCTTTCATGAAATTCTTGATCCACTGGACTCATCTCAATGTTGACCTCCTCACCCCATTCGTACCAAAGATTGTGCGACTTCTGTGGCTTATGCTTACTGAGATGGCTAAGGCCCCATATGTAATTTGTAATCAATTTGTTTTCCATTGTGGTTAGGATAGGTGCACTGTGTATCTTACAGTTGTGGAACTCGGCAACAAAGGTTGGTAAACTTGTAAAATGAGGATCAACGTCTTTGTGGTAAGGAACAGTATAGTCGTAGCCTTGGTCGACTGTTTCCCATCTGTCTAAGAAATACTTGATTGAATCTATGTTCTTCATGTTGCTATTTGCCTATAACTATACTATAATTATTGAGTTATGCCTACCAAACTATTCATAAATGGCTGTTCTTTCTTGACCTACAGGCCTAGAGACAATGTGAATACCCATTGTGGATTAGAATTAGCAAAGTTACTAGGACTTGACGTAGAAGTTAATCTTGCAAATGGTGGTAGAGGTTCAAAAAGATTGATGTGGACAACGAGAGTCTGGTGTGAAAAATTTCCTGATCAGGCTGAAAAATGTTTTTACTTGATTGGTTCTAGTGGCGGTCATAGATTTGATTATCCAACAAACGATGGATACAAAAAACACAAATTCCCCACAATGTCTACAACTTGGAAAACTTGGGATCCAAACAGAGACAAACACACAACAAATTTTATCAAATACCTTTTTGGGTTGGGAGCAGATCTAGATCAGATGACACAGGTAGAATCCATACTAGGTTTGTTGGACCTACAGGATTATTTTCAAAACAAAGGATATCCATATGTGTTTTATAACACGTTGTCAGATGCAAAGATCACAAATCCTGATGTGCAATTATTATTTGATAAGATAGACAAGAAAAGATTTTACAGGCCTGAGACAAGCCATTTAGATTATACGGTTGCTAATAATCAACAATGCAAAGAAGGAGATCCTCATCCTAACGAAGAAGGTCATAAGGATTGGGCAAAACAATTAAAAGAGTTTATAGATGCTAACAATTTACGCACCATTTAATAACAAGAACAGCAAAGCGTATGAAGTTTTTAACGGTGTGCAGAAGTCTTGGCCCGAACAAACAAAACTGCTAGACAATCAAACTGAAATAGAACCAGTAGCGAATAGTATGTTCTGGGGATTTGTTGGCAATAACAAGGCAATGGTCAAAAAACTTGAAGCACGAAAGCATCAGTTTTGGTTTACAGATACTCCATACTTTGGAAGATTTGATAACAATAATTTGAAACCCGATAATCATTATTGGCGTATTTGTAAAAATAAAATTCATGCATCGTATATAAAGATGTGTAAGTCAGATAGATTTGATAAATTTGGAATCAAAATTAAAGCACCTAACTTCAAAGGCAGTTACGTATTAGTTTGTCCTAGTTCGGCAGGTATACACGATTATTTAGATAAACCAAAGTGGACAAATGAAATAGTGGAACAGATCAAAAGATACACAGACAGACCAATAAAAATTCGACACAAGCCACGGGGCAGGGGAACATCCGGACCAAGTGAGGCAATAGTTCCCCTATCCGAGGATCTTAAAGACGCTTGGGTGTGTGTAACCAGTTGTTCTATTGCGGCCGTTGAAGCACAATGCATGGGCATACCTGTGATATGTGATGAAAAAAGTTTTGCCAAAGAAGTTGGAGGACAAGAACTCGCGGACATTGAAAATCCTTACTTTGTTGGTTGTGAGGATTGGCTGTACAGTCTAGCATATCAACAATTCACACCGGAAGAAATCACCAACGGTAAAGCAGTGGAAATATTAATGGACAAAGGTATATTGTAAATGAAACCGTTGGTAGTACAGTTTTTTGTTCCTGCAAAAGAATATAAGGACCCCACTTATAATCAAATTGGTGTAAATGACGAACTTTTTGAATATTCCGTTAAGTCTGTAAAAGAGTATTGTGAAAAATTTAAGATTGATTATAAATTAATCACTAAACCTACTATCAATCATATTCATCCTACTTTTGAAAGATTTGATTTATTTTTCAATAGTAAATGGTGGGAAGATTACACCCATATTTTGTATTTGGATACAGACATAATTGTATGGAAAAAATCGCCAAATGTTTTTGAAGAATATCCAAGCGATGATTCTTTCAAACCAGTGCAAGATAGAATTGCAATGAAGAACAGTATACGTTATCACGAAGATAGGAAAAAAGGCACATGTCTCGAAAAGTTTGACGCAGGAATACTTCAAAAATCTAGGTTTAATGCTGGAGTCTTTATGTTAACAAAAAAAGCAGTGGATAAGATATCTCCACATCTAGATTATAAGAATTTAAAGGGAGATGATAACGAAATGCTGATATATGCTATGCTGGAATCAAAAGTTAAAGTTGAACAGTTGGATTGGAAATACAACAAAAAGAACAGCGTCAGTTGTTATTTTGGTCACGCAAGTGGTTATGAAAAATTTAAGCCGAATTATAATATGTTAGCGGTTGCTAAAGAAACATTCGATACCAGCATTTAAATTACCTATTAAATCTTTTTAATAATTGTTCCCATGTTTCATTTTTGAGATCCAGTTGTAGGAACGGTCTACGATTGTGTTTACGCTTTTGTCTTTCCAATACTTTAATATCTTTTGATTTTGTTATTAAAAAACTATTTGAAAAATATTTAATTTTTTTACCAGCCAATTCTATATCTTCACCTGCTGTATTATCAGTTCTCTCTTTAAAGAACCATATGCAAATGACTGGTTTATTTTTATCTATTTCCCTTAGATCCTCGTTAAACTGAAAGCCGATTTTATACTTTTTATCAAATTCCTGCCATACTTTGTGAGACAAATCATTTTGGTTCTCGTACAATCTATCGTATTCGAGTGTGTCAAAAAGTGTTGACGCATAGAAATGTTCAACAGGTGTTTTGAAAAAATGATCAGGCTTTAATTTTTCCCAATTCATTACGAACTAAAAAGGTTAATAAGTTCTTTCTTCCAGTCGTCTCCGTATTCACAATCTCGATAACCATCAAACCACGGACCACCTTCTGTGTAGTGTAATATTTTTGGCGAGCCGTTTTGTGGTTCTTTGTACCAACCTACTAACCAATTGTATTCTAAAGGCAATGACCCAATCTCGTTGTCTTCTAACCAACTAAATCTGTGTAAGAATTTTGGTGATTCTTCGTTTAATAATTCTGGAGTTAGTATCTTATTTTTTGGATGTTCGCAGTTCCATAACACCATGCTGGACCAATTCTTTCTTGGGTATACTGTTTGTGTTTGCCCATCCATCTTTGTTGTTTCTTTAGGCGTGTAATCATGTTGGACACAAACAACTGCTTTAGATGAATCGCAGTATTTTGTTAATTCGTGACTAGGTATTTTCCAAAGGAAATCACAATCACAAAACACTGCCCAACCTTTAAAATCATTAAGGTAAGGTACAAAAAATCTTGTAAATGTAAATTCTGTTGACGCCAACTTGTCCACAGGCCTAGTGTAGAGACCTTGATCACGCATCTGTTTTTGCTTTAAGGGAATGACTTCTGCTGACGGATCTCTACGCTTGATACTGTGTTCACACACTTGGTATGCTATGTCTTCTCTGCTATCGTGGCCTACGTATATTTTCATTTTCTTCCTGATAATATTTTGTGTATGTCTTGCCAATTACTTACACGTATAATATCGGGATGATTGAAGTCTTGATTGTATGGGTGGTCTATTAATATAGGCTTTAAACCGTATTTGAGCCCGGCTAGTGCGTTCTTTGGTTTGTCCTCGACCCAATATAGTCCGGTGTTATGAAACTCCGCTAACGCTGAATCTTTATCTGCTCCGGTGTCTAAAATATGGTAATTCGTAAAAATATGTTCGCCAAACATTTCTCCTAATCTTTTTTTCCTTACTGTTTGTGCCGGGATATCAGAAGTCTGAGATGTGATTGGAATAAAAGTCCAACCTTCCGCGGCTAATAATTTTACCCATGTTTGCGAATCTGCCATTGGGCATTGTGTTGCCATCCAAGCACTTTTATTGAACTCTCTTATCTCTTTTCGTATTTCAGGTATAGTCAATCCAAAACGTTCTGCCATCTCGTATGTGTTTTCCTTATTTGGCAATAGTTTGTATGGATATATTCTTTCTTCGCTATCGTTATAGTATGAACGTTGTAACATCCAATCTGTGAAATGTTTTTCCCATTCCAGTAGTACGCCGTCTACATCTGTCAAAATTATTCTACTATTTGATATCGGCATCTTCCATTCCCGCTACTCTCAATTTAACAATGTTTGTTATCTGCCATTGTTTTTGATCTAAACCTTTGGTGATGCCTAACCACTGATTTCTCATCAACGCAAAG
>Ga0181406_1000055_pt1 | contig 39091 bp, 38 predicted proteins | sample 29SPOviralmetaG_FD_130135 | JGI IMG/M metagenome (GOLD analysis project Ga0181406, IMG submission 130135) | Marine viral communities from the oligotrophic San Pedro Time Series (SPOT) site, San Pedro Channel, CA, USA - 29 SPOT_SRF_2011-12-20 | ecosystem: Environmental > Aquatic > Marine > Strait... | reverse complement strand
ATTTCTATGCCCTGCACTTGTTCTTGCTTTAAAACCATTACTTAAAAAATCTACATTAGTGTCAAAATTACTTTCTGGCCCAGAGTTGTTTGCATACAAAGTTGAAGAACTACCAGTTATTTCATTAAAGGGTGTTCTTACTGAATCATTCATTACCCAATCATTATCACTATCTATTCTTTTAACCATAACCCAAGCAGGCCTAAATCCAGTAAAGACAAAAGTACCATCTGCATTGCCATTTCCAATATAGCCACCAAATTTACTGTAGCCTTCTACCTCTGCGAAACAATAAGCAATCATGTCATCACCATTTCCATTGACTGAATTTGAATCAACATTTGCTTGATGAGTAGAATAAGTAGAATTACCAACTGTTTTTATATATCCATTTGAATGCCCTGCAGGCTCAACTTCATACAAATTTCTTGATAAAAATTCTGTATGTTGACCTGTGTTATCATTAGTTAAATTTTTGTGCCAAACTCGCCAATGAACTGCAACATTACTAGCACCTGTAGTGTCATCTCTGTTTTTAGTAATAATCCAAGCAGGAGTTACTCCTAAACCATGACCAATCGTAGCATTATTAGTATTATTACCAACAAAAGTTACAATACTAAACCCTGCTGTTGTGTTTGCTTGTACTGTACTTTGTATAGAGCCATCACCATTTGTTGATGTATTGCTACCATTTGCTTTCCAGTTCCAAGCTACATATGTATGGGAACTATTATTAATATAATTTTCAGATGTGCCTACAGTAAAACCCTTTAAATCAAATGAAGCAAATGCTGTTGTATCTGTTCCCTCTGCATTGGTATTATCAGAACTTAAATATATCCCTTCACCTCTAGAAGAATCATAAAGAACATGAGTTCTAGTATCTGACCTTGCTTTAATCCAAGTCCAATCAGGTTTAAAAGATATTTCTCCACCTACACTAGCATCTCCTGATGTTATACTATGTCCATTTTGACTATTGCCAGTATAAGTAAGTGTGCCAAAATGATCTACTGCTTGTGTATTAGAATTAGGGCCGATGGTTGGTTCTGGTAGGTTAGCTGAACATAGTGCTAGAAAGCCTGATGGTGGTGCAAAGAAAAACTTGCCATTCCCTTCACTATCGGCAGTTCCAGCACCAGAATTAGATGGAGTTTTTGCAGCAGTGGTACTGTCCATAACTCCTGCAAATGTTGGGTCTTGTCCAAAGTTAAAACTTATATTTGTTGATGTTGAATGGGGGTTTCCATAAATTCCATAATAATGACCATCACCAGTTGGCACTTCAGAACCACTAGCAAAAGCATTTGTAGAAGTTCCTGCTTCTATCTCTGCTTCAGTTGCAGAGTTTTCCCAAGTGTTATTCTTCCCAAAAAATATGTTATTATTTTCTAAATCTATTGCTATTTGTAAAACATCGCCTAAGGCAAATGAACCAACTCTTGAACTAACACTTGTACCATCTATCTGTGCAGTACCATTTCCCAACCAAAAGTATTCATCATAGGTTCTTGCAGGTCTTGCAAATACACCAATTCTTACATAGTTATTAGCTACCCAAGCATTGACTGTAACTTCTGCATACCATTTTCCAGAGTTTACTAAAAAATTATTTTTTCCATTAGTCCAACCTGAACTAGAACCAGTTACTTTTAGATTACCCTCTGAATAAGTTCCTTTGTTATAACTTTGATATTCACTTGCACCCTCTGCTAAACTTGCTAATAAGGTGCTAAAGTTATTCTCTGGACTATCAGGCATAGCACAATCATGTGCTTCTACATTTGTATTAGCTGTAGATGTCCAATGGCGTGAATTACCACTTGAATCTGCACCAATCGTAGTTGCACTTGGACTACCAACTCCAACTTGGTCGAATTTTAGGTGCCAACCTTTATTACCGAATGATGCTCCAGAATAGGTCTTCGGAATGAATACACCACCTTTAAATTCACCTACTGTATCAACTGGTGAAACAGATGAACCATCTAACCACCACCAATCAGATAAATAAACATTACCACCATAAGAAGCATTGCTATGTCCAAAGAAATGTGTTTTGTTTTGATTAAGAGCAACTGTATCAGCATTTAATGATGGAGCAGTTGCTGTTGCAAAAGATGTTTCTCTAACACCATTTACCCAAAGTTGAACTCTATCTCCTGCTGTACTATCTGTGGTATCTATTCTTACCCAGAGATGATACCAATTAGAAGTATCACGAAACTTTCTATTAGTTATATAACTAAAAGTTGTTGAACCACCTGCTGTTAAATCTTGCACAGCAATATAATCATCAGTATGTAAAAATATATAACCTTGTGCAACACCACCACCACCTAATGTGGAAGAAAGTACATTAGAGTAAAATCCAGTTTGCTGTCTTTTTAACCAACCACCAAATGACATAATTTTAGTGCTTGTAGGTGACGCGCCATAATCTCTAGTTAAAGTTTGGCCAGGAATATTTCTGTATGACGTTGTAGCTGCACCATTGTAAAACTCTGATACACCATTGAACATGGTTGTTTGTAGTGGACTTGTCATTAACCAAATGCCTTCTGAACTGCCCCTAGTATTACTGACCCAGAAGCACTAACTGCATAAGGTATAATATCTCTTGCGTTTGCAGCAGTACTTAATGTGATACCACCAGAACCAGCAGTTTCGTAATCTCCATGTAATGAAACTGTTCTGCTGCCTGTACCATCTTGAATAAAGACAATAAAACCAGACTGACCAGCAACTTCATTAGATGCAGTCAAAGATGTTATATTTCCTGTGAGTGTTAATACGAAGTTTGTGTGTAGTGAAAAATCTAAAGCAACATCTCCAGTATTAGAAGTATCAGTTAATGTTTTACCAACAACGCCTTTTGAGAAAGTTGTTACACCAGTTGATGCAATTGTTATAACGTCTACGTCTGAAGCAACACCAATAGTTTTTCCGTCACCTATGATTATATCATCAGTAAAAGTTGCAATACCAGTTATGGCTGCAGTTCCACTAATTTCTACGTTTGCATTAATATCTACTAGAGTTGCATTAAGTTCTACTTCATCTGTCGCATTAATATCTAATACTGTTGCACTTGGAGCAGTTATATTTTGACTTGCATCATTAAATTGTAATTGACTTGTTCCATTTAAGAGAATACCAGTATCTGCAACATGAGTTAATGTAACGTCATCATCATCACCTAAAGAAATTACTGCACCATCAGCAAGAAATAAATCTGAAAACTCTAATGCAGTTGTACCAAGTGCAGCTCCGTCACTTGCATCTGGAACAAAAGCAGTTGTCGCTGTAATTGTTGTACCTTGTATTGTACCACTTGATGTAATATTACCAGAACCTATAGTTCCTAAACCAGATACGTTTCCACTTGTATCGAATGTGTAGTTACCATCTGTGAATACACCATCAATAGTTAGATTACGAATTGTACCGATATCTTTATTTGAATCTAGGACAAGTACTTTAGATGCAGCTGCAGTTCCAGCAGTTATTCCATCTAACAGTTCTAGTTCTGCTTCTGTTAATACTGCACTACCAATACCGATTGATGTAGTTGCAGTTAGAGTACCACCAGAAACTATAGTTCCAGAAACATCTAAGTTTCCGTTTACGTCAATCAGAGTTGCGTTTAATTCTATCTCGGCATCTGCATTGATATCCAATGTGGTTGCGTTTGGAGCTCCAATGTTTTGACTTGCATCATTAAATTGTAATTGACTTGTTCCGTTTAATAACAATCCAGTATCTGCAACATGAGTAAGAATAATATCTTGGTCATTACCAAACTGAATTGTTCCACCATCTGCAAGAAATAAGTCTGACCATTCTAAACTTGCAGTACCTAATGCTTGTCCATCTGCACTTGATGGAGTGTTTGCACTTGCAGTTGCAAAAGACAAAACACCACTACCATTTGTTTGTAATGTTTGTCCAGAACTTCCATCAGCAGTTGGTAAACTAAATGCAACACTATTAGATGTTAGAATTAGTTTAGAACCATCTGAATGAATACTTTCTGCAGCATCATTAAACTGGATTACACTTGTACTATTTAAGAGTAATCCAGTATTATGTACATGAGTTAAGGTTACTTCAGCATCAGCACCAAACTTAATGATGTTGGCATCAGATGCCAATAACAAATCATCAGTTAAAGTTAAATCATCTCCAATCGTCAAGTCGGTAAAACTTGCGACTGCTTCTGTAATTCTACTTAGTGCCATACTCGACTACCTTTATTTTGCTTCAGTTTTTACCTCAACATTTTCGTCTGGTTTCGCTTCTGACTTTTCATCTTCTGATGCTTTCATTGAAACCATAAACGCATTTGTGAAAGCGTTTTCTGCAACTTGAATTTGATCTAACTCAAACTTCTTATTTGCAATCTGTGCTTTACAAGAACGAATCTGTTTGATAAAATAACTTTGTTCTTCGTTAAAATCTTCTTCTGTATATTTTGTACCATTAATGTTAATCACTTCTGACATATTGTTTTCTCCTCAAGGTTAAATATTTTGTCACTTCTATTTATAATTTATTTTACTATGCATCTTCTAATGCTGTAATTCTTGCTTCTAATGATTCTATTTTTGTAATAGCTTCTTTTAATGCACCTGTTAGTAATGGTACTAATTTAGCTTGGTCAATACCTTGTGGGTTAATACTTCCATCTCCATTAACACCATCTTTTTCACCACTAATTGCTTCAGGCACAACCTCAGCTACTTCGTGTGCTACAAAACCATCTAAAGTAGTATCTGTATCAACCTTAAAATTAAATCTTCTTGGTAATAATTTATTTACCCTGTCCATAGCACCTGTCATGTCTACTACATTTTCTTTTAATCTGTAGTCTGAGCTTGTGTTAAAAGATGTAGATGTTCCATTTGTTTTGATACTACCTACTTCTCCATACCCATTACTAAAACACACTTGACTTTCTGCTCCAGTTCCAACTCTACCAACATGGAGAGCAAAATCAGTTCCAGTTCCAGAACCTTGATAACATAATAATCTAGTTGTTTTACCATGTCTTGTAGGATTAGCGTCACCCATAGCTATAGCTTCTTGACCTGCATCACACACAAATAAATTAACGAGACTGTCACCTTCAATACGGAAGTTTAAATCTGCACCACCATCATTAAAAACTGTTTCAGTAATATCATAAAAAGCTCTACTTGTTGTGTTACCTGCTACCATAGTTCTTACATCTAGTGAACCATATTCTGACCCATTTGTAACGTCTTCCACTACACCTAACATTTGTATGACTTCGTGTGAGTTACCAGCATCATCATCTGCTTTCCAAACAATCAAACCAATATTGTCTGCATTTGCTGGACTGCCACTATCTCTATTTAATTCTAATCTTGGGCCAGAACTTGAATCTGCATCTGTTGATTTGAGTACGAGTTGTGCAGTATTGTCAGCAGTTGTAATTGTTGCACCAGCACTTGATGTAATTGCACCATCAACTTGTAGAGTAGATGCCATATCCACAGCACCATCAATATCTACTACGTCAAGGTTAGTTGTTCCGTCTACGTCTATGTCACCAGAAATATCTAGTGCAGTACCGATTAGTGTTTGTGTAAGTGTGAGTTGTCCATTCGCAGCAATTGTAATCGCATCAGCATCTGAAGCTGAACCGATAGTTCCACCATCTTTAATTAGTATATCATCTTTGAATGTTACAATACCAGCAGATGAAATTATCATAGCGTCTGCCGCTGATGCAGAACCTATCTGACCATCATCAGCAATTTTAATATCGTGATTAAATATAGCAGTACCTGCATCTGAACCATCAAGTGTTAACATTGTAATATCAGAACTATTATCTGTGCCCTTGAATATAATATCTGAATCATTTGCAGCAGCATCTATTGTGATATTTCCAGAAGAAGTTGTAATATTAACAGCAGCATCACCAGCAGATATGTCATCGGCTGCACTTGATAATCCAGCTTGAAAATATGTTTTAAATGTAGCAGCACTTGTAACTTTCATTGTGCCACCATCATTGTGAATAATACCATCACCATCTGCAACCGCAGTCGTTCCTACTGTTGAATCACCATCAAGAAAGTTTATTTCTGTAGTTGTAGCTGTAACACCATCTAAAAGATTTAATTCTGTGGCTGTTGAGGTAACTGCTACATTTTCATTTATCTTTGGTGAAGTAAGTGTTTTATTTGTTAATGTCTGTGTTGCTGCAATACCCACAAGTGTATCTGTAACAGCAGGAAGTGTTAGTGCTGTATTTCCAGAAAAATCAGAGTGTGCAGGTGCTTTAAGTGCAGCGTAATGTGCGTTTGAAGCTTCACAATATAATCTTAGTTCTGATTGTGTTCCAGTATTTTTTAGAGCAATAACACCACCACCAACTTCAAGGTCATCTCCAATAAAAACATCATCTGCAAAACCAGCAGAGTGTGCTATTATTGCACCAGAGGTAGAACTTGTTGAGTCTGTGTTTGATGAAAATGTTACTACACCAGCTGATGATATTGCAATAGCATTTGTATCTGATGCAGAACCTATTTGACCATCATTTGGAATAACAATATTCCCACCAGTAGTCATTGTTCCACCACCAGTATAAGTACCAGAAACAGTTAAATTACCACCAGAACTCAAAGACATTGTTTCTGCAGCAGCTGCTGAAGAAGCAGTATGAAAACTTAATTTTGTTGCGTTATTGGAAGAACTAAAATCTCCCTCTGACATAGCTTTGATTGCGGCTGCTACTAAAATAGCATCAGTACCCTGTGCTTCATCTGGAGCTTGAAACTGAATATCTCCAAGAACATTTCCAGATGCAATATCTGTATCCCCAGTTTGTAATGTTAATACTGTGCCTACACCAGAGTTTCCAGTTGTACTTGTATTTTTTAATTTTAAACCTTTATCGGCATCATGTGTTAGAGTAATCTCTTTGTCTGCACCAAATGATATTACACCACTATCTTTTTGAATTGCAATATTACCACGAAAATCACCACCAGTATTTGCACTTACCATATCTGCAAGTGTAAAAACATCTTGTACTATCACTTCTACTTCGTCATCAGCTGCTAATGCAGCTAAACTTGCAATTGTATTTGCTGTGTCTGTATTGTAGTCAGTGCCCTTTTTTAGTCTAACACCATTTAAAAAAACGTCAACGTATTCTGGGTCTTCAAATAGTAATGTTTTACCATTAGCATCTGCACCACTAATTGAAGTTTCACTACCAGAGGCTACATAAGTAAACCTCTCCCTAATTCCAAATCCGTCTGTACTTTTTCCAATATAAGGCATGTTTTAATCCTTTGCGTTATTCTTATTTATAATACTTCTACCTAGCATTAGCATACTTAAATGGTGCTTCAGCAAATGCCATGTATGTGTATGTACTACCATCAATATTATTATCAGTTCCATTGTTTCGTATTTTAAAACCATTACTTACAAAGTCTACATCAAGGTCTGGACTAGTAGTACCCTCAGCATCATTTGTGTTAGGTCTAAGCCAAGCATCACTTGGATTAAAAGTTTGACGTACACTATCTTGTATTACCCAATTACTAGTGTCGTTAGTTCTTTTGGTCATAATAAAAGCAGGCCTAAATCCAGTAAAGACAAACGTACCATTATTATTACCATTTCCAGTATAGCTGCCAAACTTTGAGTAGCCTTCTACCTCTGCGAAACAATAAGCAACAAAAGTTTGATTATAATTTGAAAGATTACTTGTGCCAATACTGAAAACCGAAGATGTTGGTGCAGTATTATTCCACATAGTAGATGAAAGTTGTCTACCTACAGTTGTGTCTAGTCTAGTAAAATAATTTTGTGGTGAAGATGCATCAGTACCTTTATTATATACTGCCCAATTAGGAGTTCCAAATGCTTCTCTTCTTTTTACAATATACATTGCAGGAACAGCACCTAATCCATGACCTATTGTATCAGTTGCACCTGCTCTACCAGTATAAGTAACAATGCTAAACCCTGCTGTTGTGTTTGCTTGTACTGTACTTGTTATAGAACCATCTGAATTGCTTGAGGTTGTGCCACCATTTGCTTTCCAGTTCCAAATAACTCCATTTGAACCTGCTTCATTTAAGAAAGCATTAGTACCTATTACTAAATTCCCATTAGTATTAAAACTAGTAACGCCTTCTGTACTTGTTTGTTCTGTTCCTGCTACGTTAGATTGTAAATATTTGTGTACACCTCTTGAGCTATCATATAGTTGATGTCCATAACCACTTTGATTTCTAACTTTAAACCAAGTCCAATCAGGTGGAAACCCTATGTTAAAAGTTCTTGTTGCATCATCATTACCACTATAAATAACTGTATTAAAATGGTCATCAGATTGTGTAGCAGAGTCAGGCCCTATAGTTGGCTTTGGAAGATTAGCTGAGCACATTGCTAAAAAACCTGATGGGGGTGCATAATAAAAGTCACCTATACCATTTCCATCTGTGTTGCCTTGTGCTGTTTTTGCTCCTGCAAAAGAACTATCTTGCCCAAAGTTATAAACACCAACTAATGTTCCACTATTATTACCATTTTGTGTCCAAGCATGAACTTCTCCTGTTGCTAGGTTTGCATCAGTAATAGTTCCTTGATCTGCATTATTTTTAAAAAATGTTACTTGATTATCATCCATATTTAATGCAACACCAATAATATCATCATCAGTATAAGTTGCACCATAACTTGATTCAGTTGCTCCACTAGCCATTATACCAATGCCTTTGTTTCCATTTCTATTATAGTAAACAGCATAATGTTCTGCTCTTGATCCATGTGTAACAACACCACTTACCGAAACAGAGTTTACTGTATTAGAAGTGTTTATAATTTCCCAATACCACTTACCAGAAGTTACTGCAATAGTACCAAAAACATTTCTAGTACCACTAAATTTTAAATTACCTTCTGATTGTGTCATTAAAGCTTGATTAGAGTCGGCAAATTTCTTTGCATTTTCTAAAGGATTAAGGGTGCAGAAGTTATTCTCTGGATTATCAGGTAATGCAGAATGGTTTGATAATGCTGTACTATAAGCATGAAAGTGATTTGAATTTACACTTGATGCACCTACACTATTAGCATTTACAGTTCCACTTGTAGATGCTCCATCTGTGTCTGTTCCATTAAACAACATTCTAAAACCATTTGTTCCATAAGTTATTGCAGAAGTGTCAATCTTTATAGGAATCCAAATGCCATTTTTAAATTCACCAAAAGAAGTATAAGGAACTAAACTGCCATCTATGAAATTTAAATCACATAAATAAGCATCTAATTCATAGCCACTAAAATGTGTTAAGCCACCAACTGTTTGGTCAACTGTATTACTAAAAGCATAGTTTTGGTCAGCAGGGTAGCTTCCATATGTAACAGTTTTAGTTTGCTCAACTCCATTTACCCAAAATCTAAGTCTGCTAGTAGTTGTGCTGTTTGCAACATCAAAATGTGCAACAATATGATACCAAGCAGAAACATCTCTAAATTTCATATCTGTGGCAACACTATATGCATTACCCAAAGTATACTCAAGCCTATCATCACTTCTAAAATAAAAAAAATCTGAATATGAAGAAGCAAAAGCACCTAATATAACTTGACTTCCATCACTCGGTGTACATCTTTTAACCCAACAAGCTATAGTATGTTTTTTTCTATCGCCTGCTGAACTTGGGTCTCTATTAATTTCTGTATTACTGCCAAGTCCTCTCCTAAATCTCATAGAAGTAGAAGTTGCACCATTATAGAATCCAGATGCTCCAAAAAATCCTGCTGGGTGGTCTCCAAAATTACTCATCTTATATCCTTATGCGAAAGCAAGTGATGGATTTCCAAGAAGTATAACGCCATCTGCCTGAACGACATATGGAATAAGGTCAATTGCATTTGCAGCAGTTGAAAGAGTATATGCAGCATCTCCAACTGTAACGTATTGTGTTCCTATCGACAATGTTCTACTTCCAGTACCATCTTGTTTAATTACTATAAATCCAGACTGACCGACAGTTTCAGTTGTTGGGTTAATTAAAGTTACGTTACCAGTAAAGGTTAGTAAAAAGTTTTGATATGTTGCAAAGTCTAGTGCTACTGAATCGCCTGTTTTATTTGCAGTTTCTACTGAACCAAGAACTGATTTACCAAATGTAACATTAGCTCCACCAATTATTAATCTATCTGTACCATCTTCGTCATACTCGATTGTTGCATCTTGGTCACTACCAAGTTTGATTGCTTTATCGTCTGCGATAAATACATCACCAAACTCCAAACTGGTACTACCCAAATCAGCTCCACCAGAAGCGTCTGGAACAAATGCTGTAGTTGCTGTAATCGTTGTACCTTGTATTGTACCAGACACATCTAAGTTTGCATTGACATCTACTAATGTGGCATTTAGTTCTATTTCATCTGTGGCATTAATATCTAAAACAGTTGCACTTGGTGCGGTTATATTTTGACTTGCATCATTAAATTGTAATTGACTTGTTCCATTTAAGAGAATACCAGTATCTGCAACATGAGTAAGTGTTACATCTTGGTCGTTTCCTAATGAAATAACAGCACCATCTGCTAAAAATAAATCAGAAAATTCTAAACTTGTTGTTCCTAATGCTGCACCATCAGCTGCATCTGGAACAAACGCTGTTGTTGCAGTTATTGTTGTACCTTGAACTGTTCCTGCACCAGTAAGTGAGCCAGACACTTCTACATTACCATTGATATCAATAGTAGTTGCGTTCAATTCTAATTCTGTATCTGATACTAAATCAAGAACACCATCAGCTGATTGATGAATATACGTTCCAGAGTCACCAAATTGCAATTGTCTAGAACCATTTAAAAGAATACCTGTGTCTGCTACATGGGTAAGAGTTACATCTTGGTCTGCACCTAAATTAATAACTGCACCATCTGCAAGAAATAAATCAGAGAACTCTAAAGAAGTAGTTCCTAATGCAGCTCCGTCAGAAGCATCTGGAACAAAGGCAGTTGTTGCAGTTATTGTTGTACCTTGTATTGTACCACTTGATGTAATGTTGCCAGAACCAATAGTTCCGATTGTTGCAATGTTTTTACTTCCATCAAGAACTACTGCCTTATTTGCAGCTGCAGTTCCAGCAGTAATACCATCAAGCATTTCCATTTCTGCTTCTGTTAATACTGCACTACCAATACCAATAGAAGTTACAGCAGTTAGTGTTCCACCTAAAGTTGTATTCTGTGATGCATCAATTGTCATTGCAGTTGTACCACCAGTTTGAATAGTTATAACATCTGAACCAGAGAAAGCAATACTTGTGTTTGAATCTGCATCCCCTGCAATAGTATCCAAACTCAAAATACCAACATCTGTTACATTTTGTTCACTAAAACTTACTGTACCAGTTACATCTAGATTCCCACCTATAGCCACATCTCCAGTTACAGTTAAATTACCACCAGAACTTAAAGACATTTTTTCTGTAGCAGCTGCAGAAGAAGCTGTTTTGAAACTTAATTTCGTTGCATTACTTGAAGAACTGAAATCACCCTCTGATACTGCCTCTATACCTGCAGCAACAAGAATTGCATCTGTACCAGTGCCCTCATCTGGTGCTTGGAAATTAATAACTCCAAGTTTATCACTTGCAGCAATATCAGTTTCACCAGTTTGTAAAACTAGAGTAAATGGTTTATCATCAGTTGTATTTGTATTTTTAAATGCTAGTCCACTATCAGCAACATGAGTAACAGTAATTTCTTTATCAATACCAAAAGTTATTTTATTGGCATCACCAGTTATATTAAAATCTCTTGCACCATGATCTGAACCAGCTTTAATTGTTTGTAATGCACCAGCTTGATGGACAACATATATTACCTCTCCGTTAGCAGGAGTTCCAGTAAATGCTAGTGTAGTTCCAGAAACAGTATATGCACTTCCTGGCTGTTGTCTTACATTTCCTACAAATACCTCTAAATCATTTTCGTGATGTGCATTTCTTGATAAAGTAAAATTAGTATTACTACCATCCCCAGTAAAGCTATCCCTTACTGTGGAAGCATAATTAGTAGCAAGACTTGTTCCTACATATGGCATTAATTACTCCTATTCACTAATTGTGTCAACTCTTGATAACCACACATCAGCTGAACTAGCTGTATCTGATTGAACCTTTAATGCATCCCCAGATTGTAAAACAAATTTTGCACCACCATCTAATATTTGTATTGCTGATGAAGCTGGAACAGGAGCATCTTTTACAAGATAATGGTCTGCACTACTAACAGTTACAAATACACTTATTTTAATTTGTGATGTAGTTACATTAGCTACATTAATTCCTACTACAGCATCATCACTATCTGCAGTAAAAATTGTTGATGCAGATGTTCCTACATTCCTTGCAATATTTCGTTCAAAATCTTGTGCCATGTTTTTTCCTTTATACTATTTATAATGCAACTGCCATGGCGGTTGCTAATCCTGTAGACGCAGACAGATTAATTTGAGCTGCTGTTTTTGTAATTGCTGTTCCCCCTAGTGAGAGTGTTCCAGTTATATTTAAGTTATCACCAATTGTAACCTCTGAAGTTGTGTGTCCAATTGTTACTGCAATCCCAGAGGTTGCTGTTGCTATTCTTAATGCACCAACATTATTATCAATAAATGAATTACTACCATCATGGTATAGTTGCATATCTTGACTAGCACCAAATTGCAAACGAGCATCAGCACTACTTGAACTATCTCCAAAAGACAAAGATGTGTTTGCCCCATCTATAGTTGTTCCAGTCATAAGAACAGTACCAGTTGCATCTGGAAATGTGATAGTGCGATCAGCAGTAGGGTCTGTAACTGTTATAAGAGTTTCAAAATTATCATTTGTTGCACCCTCAAAAGTAAGACCACCATCTTCTTTAATTTCGATATTACTGAAACTAGCAGCACCAGATTCCAAACCCTTTACGTCTGAAACTAAATTATTAAATTCAACTCTGAACTGTTCTAGAGTTGCTGAGGTTGTAACTTCTGAAGATGATATCGTCATTATTTTCTATCCAATAAAATTGTTAACATATCTTTAATTTCGTGTATTTCACACTTTAAAGTATTTATCTCTCTTGTTGCACTACGAATCTCATCTCTTTGTTTTTGTGCTTCTGCAGCTCGTCTTTTCGCCATTTCATAAGCACTACGATTACGATTTATAATAGCACCAGAGTTTGTATCTCTTGCTAAATCATTATGTCCTTTTACTTTTAAAAATTCTGTCATTTTATGTCGCCAACGCTATAACTCTTAAATCTTTAATTCGTGGTGGATTAGCCGCATCTGTACCTTGCATCACTATCTTAATTGCAAATTGAGCAAATTCTGGAAGTGGTTCACCAATACCATCATCAGTTACACCTGCAGAATAAACATAATCTTGAAAATCCTCTTGGTCTAGAGATGCAGCTATTGTTTTATCTGGTATACCAGTTGTATTAAAAAACTCATAACCAATGTCATCAAAGTCTTCTGATTGGTCTGAACGTAAGATTTTAAATAGAACTTTAAATTCTGCAGTAGTCTTTTTATGTCCAGCAAAAAAACATTTTATTGATGTTGCTGGATTTTCAAGAGCAATTTTTTTGGTAATATAAATTGCAACATTATCATCTCCAAATGGGTCTGTACTTGGATTATAATCTGTAGTAGGAAATACATCAGAATTACTATCTATATTATTAATTCTATTTGCAATTAATGTAGCTGACAATCTATCAGTATCAATTATTGGACTTACATTAACGTCTGTGGTTGACATTGCAACATTCATTAAAAACGATTTAGCACTTGCAAGTTCGTTTGTTTCATTTATATTAGAACAAACTATAGAACTAGAATTAAATCTAAAATTTTCCCCTAAAGGAACTGAACTAAAATTAGTATCTGTTATAAAAGAAGTTTCAGTACCACTAGGACTTGTAGCAGTTGTCTTTTTAAGTGTTGCGGATATTGTAGTATTTGGTAATTCTAGTGTAGATAAATTTGTTTTAATTTCTTCAAATCTATAATTTTCAGTTGCATATACACTAATTCCACCAGCATCAACCTCTGTAGAACTACCAGTAACAGTTGGTGCAGTTGAAAGTGAAACAGTATAAGAGTCAATTTCAATATTTGCAATAGCTGCGAAAGTCTTATTGATTTGTGTAAGTGGTGTTCCAAACAATTGATAAAGTTCTACTGTTGCTGCATTTGCATGGGAGGCTGCTGCACCATCTTCGACACTTCTTGTCAAACTATTAACTGTAACACCATCTCCTTGTAAAGAACCAGATATAATTTCATTTCCAATTTTTAAATATATTAAAGATGAATCATTACTTGCAGCAAAATTTGTTCCAGAAGAAAGTGTCAATGAATTAGCTGTTGATGTAATTGCACTATTTAATGTAGTTGATATACCAGAAGAAACTCCTGTAATTGTAACATTATTTGATGTGCTATACATACCATGATCTACATGAGTAATTTTCATAACAGTTGAACTGTTTGTTAACTTAATTGGATTTTGTTGTAATCTTCGACCATATACTGTATCACCATCTTCTGCTGATACTGAGTCACCTATAAATCCATTAGTTAATGTACAAGTTCCTGCAGCTACAGAAAAAGCAGCCTTGTACAATTTAAATTTCATATCTTGTGATTGCACAGAGTTCCAAGTTCTATTATTTTGAGATTTAAATAAAACTCCTAGATGTGGTTGTTTGGATACGACTCTATTTGAACCACTTACATCAAGTTCATTCATCTGAGCAATCCAAAGTCTATAGTTTAAACTATTCGTTCTTACTACCACACAATATTCTGTTCCCCCTTGTATGTAAACTGGTGAGTCAAAAGTAAATGTAGTTGCAGTTGCTCCATTTTCTGAAAGGTTGATTTCAGACGAGTCTAATAGTTTTCTACCAAATGGTAGAATTTTAGCGCCAGGATATCCATTAATGACATTTCGTATTTCTACCCATGCAGGAAGATTATTATCTTTTGCTTGAAAGAATAAATCAATCTTAGTTAGAAAACAACCATTTTCATCATTTGAAATAAATGTTTGAGCTAGTGGATCATCATTTCCATCTTCTTGAATTATTTGTCTAAACCCTTGGCCGACAACTCTATCTCTTGTAGTTGAGGAAGTTGTTGATGTTGTTTGTGACATACTTGTTTGTACGACAATTGCATTTCTTGTTGCAATGATAGTCTCTTGTTCTGTTTCTAAAATACCTTGAGCTTGATATGTAGTTTGACCTGCAGTAGTTGCATCTGAACTTTGCCCAGCAACTCCAGCTCTAGTGTTTATTGAACTAGAGGTAAGTCTAAATTCAACCTCACCAGTTCTAAATCTTGGTATATTAGATTGACCTTTAAATTTATAATCTGGTATACTAAAAGTTCCCTCAACCTTTCCCGCAGAGTTTGTAATCAAAGGAGAACCAGCAACAATTGTAGTATCTGTTGTGTAAGTTGTTGCGCCAGGGGTTACATAAGCACTAACATCTCTGCCATCAAAGAAAGGATATAATCTTGTATTAGGTAGAAAACCAACTCCAATAAAAGTTATAACTCTTGGTCTAATAAAAGGTATCATAGCTCTAGATATAACTTTATTACCTTGTGATTCTTCTACTACATTTTCTATTACTTCTGTGTGTAAACCAGTTCTACGCAAATCTGTTCTACTAGTTTGTACAGTTCTTTCTATTCTATCGAAAATCATTCCGTTACCAGTAAAACTAAAATCTCTATTAAATCTACCAGCGACTCTTGTGTTTACAACACCACTCCATTGAGTTTCCCATGAGTTCCAAATAGTTCCTAGTGCATTTTGATTTGCTGCTAATACTGAATTAAAATTACCCTCAACATTAATAATGAGGTCTGGTGCAAATTCTGTTTCAAACCAGTTATCACTAGCTGGACTTAGTACAATTTGACCGACCCATTGTGCAGTAATATATGGTTGAACATTTTCAATTCTTGTTGCATATGGTTGGTCAGCAAGAGTTGTATGAGTATATGGTAAGGTAATTAAGTCACCAGTTTTTTGATAACCAGCAGCTGTTCTTAGAGTATCTGTAGTTGCTTCTTCTATTAATTCAACATTTCTTAAAACACATTTTGGTCTTAATTCATTCTTTTCTGGGTCTATTGCAATTTCATAATCAGGATTAATTGTATCACCAACCCTATGTCCAGCAAAGTTATCTACAACAAATCCAGACTTAAAACGATTAAGTCCATTTGAATCTTGAATTTCAAAGGACTCTGCATCTCTCTCCAATAAAGAAAGTGCGGTAAGAGACTCAACAGTTTCAAGTCTATCTTTAATTCTACCAATATCTCTCATAGTAAATCTTTGAGTTTTATATCTTATAACAGCAACATTTCTTGGATTAAATGTAAATGCTGGAACAAACATACTTGCAAGTTTCAATGCATTGTCTAAATCTTTAGGTTCAGTTGGGTCTTCAGCTGATGTTCCCTCTAAAACTTTAAACTCTCCAGTATTTGTAATAAATAATGAAGCTCTATATGGTAGATAAAATTCAAAATCTGATTGTAAATTTGAAGCTGGTTTTGGCATGTCTACAGTTACAGCACCAATACCATCAAACTGTCTGTTTTCAAAATTAAAAGTACTATCTGTTGCACTTAGTGTATCTACAACTGAAAGTGTGGTTGAAGTACCAGCTGCATCTTCTGCAGTTGGTCTAAAATCATAACTATCCGCAAGTGCAAATTCACCAGCAGGTTCTGCACTATCTGGGTCAGTTCTAGTGGCAGAGTATACTGGTATATCATCATATTGCATTTGGCCACCAACAGAGCTATATGAATCTACTGTAAATGCATCTCCAGCGCCATGTGAAAAATAATCATAAACAATAAGTAAATGTCCTAAAGGTGCAGCTGCACCTGGCTTTCTAACTATCCTTGCAATATCATAAAAGTTATCTCTTTGTCCAGTATCTAAAGTAAATCTTGAAGTTATAACTTCACTACCTGCTGTCACTGCAGTAACAGTTGCAGTTGCACCAGATGAGGCACCAGTAATTGTATCAGCAGTTGAGAAATCAGTTGCACCGAATCCATCTTCTAATACATATGACATAGGACTTGATGTATCAATAATTCTTGCTCTTGCATTAGTAGACGAACCAGTTATTCTTTCACCTCTTACAAAAGTTCCAACAATACTTGTTATTGTTAGTTTTGGAGTTACAGGTTTATTTGCTTCTTGGGTTATATCGCCAGTTGACTGTGAGTCAAAGACTGCTTGAAGTTTAAATACATCTGCACGACCAAGAGATATTTCATTATCTGTAGCTCTTATACCATATGCACCATCATCATCAGCTGACAATACCTGTAATTGTTTAGACAGATTTGTAGTTTTAATTTTTCCTTGTACACTTGTTCTTGTAATCGTTGCAATTACTTTTACTTTAGCTGTAGCACCTAAAATTGTACTATCTGTTATAGTGATTGAAGAACCACCCTCTCCACTTACTTTTGTATCATTCAATAAAACAATATCTCCAGCTACGCCAGTTCCACCACCAGCATCTATAATAGTTAACATATAGTCTACAGATGCAAATGCACCAAAGGTTTCATTTGTTCCTGCAGTAAATGTTACTGCACCAGACGAGTTTGTTGTTCCAATAAATTGTCTACGAACAGTAAATTGCGTATCACTTGCACCAGAGTTTGTGGCTGTTAACTGTGTCTTAACTGGAGACTTAGGCATTTTAAATATAGATACATTTTTCTCTGGTTCAATTAATCTTGCAACTCTAATAGGTTCTAGACCTACATTTGAAGAACCATCATCATCTTTTAATTTACTGTTTGCATCTACAGCGTTTGCATCTGTACCATCAAGTATCATTTTACCATCATCATCAACAAGTGCCATAACTAAATCAGCAGTAAAATCTGTAGTTCCTAGTTCTCCAAAAACTTGTCTTGCTTCTTCAAATTTATGTGATACAATTGCATCATGTGAACCAGAGATATCTGCAATAGTCAAATCTGTGTTATCAGAATTTTCTACTATTTTATCAGTATTAGTGTCTGATGACGCAGTAATCTTTTCACCTTTTGCAAAAGTTCCAATAACATTTGTAAGTGCAAAACGAGTTTGTGTTCCAGTACCACCATAGTTTGAAGAATATAAAAATCCAGTTGCTCCAGAAGTAACACCTTTAACTTGAACTCCGCCAGATGTATGAGTTGCAACGAGTGTGGGAGCTGCAACACCATTTAGAGTAATGTAAGTAAACATTCTTACATCAAATAAGAATAATTTATATTGAGCATCAGTTGCACCTTGTGTTCCAGAAAAGAACTCCATAGCTCTTGCTCTTGCAACACCAATCTGATAACCAGAAGATGAACCTCTAGTTGAAGTAAAGTCTGTAAATAGTTGTACTTCTTTATAAGGTGTAGTTTCACCAGATATACTTGAGATATCTGGCATGTTAAATACGTTTGTCACAAAAGCAAAATTACCCATTTCAAAAGTAGTAATACCAGCATTGACTGTATCAAAGCTTCTTGCTTTATTTAAATCTTTAAAAGTGGTTGCAATCTTTTCAACTTCATAACCTTTAATGTAAGCCTTGCCGGGCGTAATTGAAATTGATAATTTATCTTCAGATGCTGTATTACCATCATCAGTAGTCGCAGTAGAAGAACCATAAACTCCTTCAAAGGTTTCATTTTTATAATCATTATCTAATGACTCTCTAATTTCAAATTGAAATGGTCTTACAGTATAATCACCAGACTCATCATAAGTTCTTCGGGCAAGAGTTTCTCCAAGTACAGCATAATCAGTAGACCTTGCTTCATGTGTAACTCTACCAGAGGTAGTTCTAATTAATTCTATAAAATTTGAATCTGCAATAGAATCAATATCTAATTTAGAAAGAGTTAAAGTAATTTTTAGTCGGTGTGCACCTTTGGCTGCATAGTTATTTGAACCAGTTGCGTTATCAGTAAGAGATGCATCATTCTCTGGAGTAGCTATTGTTTCTGTAATTGTAAAACCAACTCTAGATGTGGTTGTATTTGAAGTGTTACTTAATACTACAGTCTGTTTTGAATTTCTGACAAATTGTCCACGAACAAAATATACACCTTCCTCAACTGTAACAGCAGACCCTACTCCAGCTGCACTTGATGAAAATGTTGTGGCAGATGCAACGGCTGCAGCATAAGAAGTCGTGTGAGTTATCGTAACATCAGCTGAAATATTCTCACTATCTAAAAATCTATCTGATGTTTTATCATCACCAGTTTGAACATATTGCACATAAAGATAAGGTTGTGTTGTTGTAGTTCCCGCTGCAAATCCTACAACTTGTGCTTTAACACCAGAAGTTGCTCCAGTTAACAATACTGGAGATGTTGCATTGTAAAATTGACTTACGTTAATATCCTCTCCGCCAAATGTTGACTCTAAAGCAAGAGAGTAATACGCATCTGAATAAGATACTTGGCCAGGGATAACAACAGTTCCATCTTTGAACATATGTGAACCATGTTGCTCTATTTGGTTTTGTAGTATTGATTGGAGTGTTGTTAGTTCTCTAGCTTGAATTGCAAAGCCAGGGCGAAATAATACTCTATGAAAATCGTCAGTCTTGTCAAAATCATCATAGTAAGGTGATACATTTAGATTTGTAAGTTGTGCCATATTTAGAACTCAATTATAACTTTAATGTCTTCTGTCTGGTCAGAAGCTCGTTGAATAGGTTTTCTGTTTTCTAAGTAAATAATATTACCACTATACTCTTGAAGCTCTGGAGTTGCATAACCAGTAGTCAATGTAAGTGTTGTACTATTTGCAAGAGTTACAGATTCGGTGTCGGTAGATGGTGTTCCAGTTGCACCAGATGTTCCACCAGTAATAAGGTTTGCTCCACTAAATGCAACATACCCACCATTAGTAACATTAGTACCAAAACCTTTATAACTTTCTTGTTGGTAATAAAGTAAACTTAGTGTAGAATCCCATTCTACAACTTTACCAAGTGCACCAGTTGTTGCTTGTGAAATTACTTCATCTGCTTCAAATGTTCCACTAGAGGACGCCATCTTCACAACATAGGTTTGTCTGAATGTAGATGCAGTTGCAACTGTTGATGTTCCAATAAGTAGTGGGTCGGCCACAATACCTACTGCCCTAAAATCATTTCCAGTTGTAAAATTATCATCTTCAGCTTGTGTGATTGTAATAGCAGCCATTATATAATGACCACCCAATTCTGTTATTGCATTATTACCATGACCACCATCTGGACTAATAATAACTTCGATTGCTCCACCAGAACCACTGCCAATAGAAGATGCTGAACTTAATGCGGTGTCTGAAAATGTAAACCCTGTACCAAGATTAACATAACCAAATGTATAACCAGCTCCACCTGCATGCATAGTGGTGTCAGTTCCTGCAGTTAAACCAAAAGATGCAATAGCATTATTAGCAACTGTTATTCTTACAATAGCACCAGAAGATGTTCCAGCAGATGTTCCATCTCCATAGACAGCTGCATAATAAGTTCCGTTTGTATAACCAGAACCAGCAGTAACTTTAAGTGTTTCAATCTTACCATCTGTGGCTGCATCTGAAACTGTAGTATCAGTTGCAACAGGAATAAAATCTGTGGTAACAAACTTTGAAATATCTGATTGTGAAATTGTAAACATAAATTTTAAAATGTAGCCACCAAGAGCAAACGGAGCTGTTGATGTTGATGTTGGTTCTGCACCACTATATGCTGTTCCACCATTATTGTCAAGTACTTTATACACTCTAAAATCAGAGGTTACAAAATAAAATGTTGAGTCATAAAGATTAGATGCACTAGATGTTGTTGTATTAGATGATGTGTAGTTGTGTTGATACATATCAAATGTTGAACCATTTGACCAGTTTCTACGAGGAATTGCAAATTTAATATCACTACTACCAATATTTTTTGCAGCCAACATTGAATCCCAAGCTCTAAATTCATCTTGTGGATTATCCCCTGGCGTTGGGGGAGTACTATCTGAACCACCAGTTGTTGCTGTGGTAAACCCAGTTGCTTTTCCTAAAAACAAATAATACGAGTTCCCAGAGGTTTCTGTGAAAGACTCATGAAACTGATTCGCATTATGTTGTCTAAATTTTTCTGTAATAATTGCCGACATTTTTACACCTTTACTTTATTTATACAAGTTGTTAGACTGTTAGACCAGTAGCACCCTCTAAATCTAAATTATCTCCATTTGTTTCTTCTAGTAAGTAATCAGTATTACTATTTGTTGCATCTGTAGCATCTTCTAATACTATTTCACCAGTGCTTCTAACATTAACATCTGCAGACCTTACTATTGGATCATAACCTCGTAAAATTTCATTACTATTTAGTGAGAAATTTCTAAGAGGTATTTGACCTTTGCTTATTATTTTGTTTGTGGTTTCGAGAGCTACGGAAGTTGGGATTGTAAAATCTTCTTCAAGTAATAATTGGTCGCCTCCACCTAAATCAATACTTGTATCTCCACCATGACTATCTAATAATATTGTGCCCTCACCATATTCTAATTTAATTCCAAAGTTAGTTACATTTCCAAGACCTCTACTTCCCCAAAAAGAGTTTTCAGTATAGTCTTCAAAAATTATATTATCTTCATTTTCATCTAGTAGTAACTCAATAGTTGATATAGTATCAAAATCTTCTACAACTAGAGCTCCATTTATTTCCAAATCAAATCTATTTCTTTTTGTAGTTTCTTGGACTAAATGAAATCCATCTTCTAATATCAATTGACCTGCATCTTCCATTTGTATTCCAGTATCTTCACCAGCATTGATATCAAATCTATTTGTTTTACCATCATTGATAATAAACTTTTCTTTTCTTAAAATATCACTAAATTGAAAATGACCAATATCTGATATTGGAATTGTTTCTTCATTATTATTATTCCCATCTAATATAATATGGTCACCTATATTAGAAGCAAAGTTAAGTGGGAAGTTCCACTCTCCACCCTCTTGTAATATTCTAGAGGTTTTAGAACCATCATCATCTTCACCTAATATTCTAAATGTTTCTCCATCTACACCTAAAGATTCTCTTTCTAATACAAGAACAAAACCATCTTCTAATAGTAAACTATCTCCAGAATCAGCTGCAGATGAAGATGTTCCATCTAATAATATATTATCTCCTATTGTATTTCTTTCAAGTTCTGTAAATGTAGTGGTCTGGTCTAAAGGTAAAGTTCCATCAAGTAATAAATTACCTGTGTCAAATACTGAAGCTGTACTTTCAAGTGCTATACCATCTCCACCATTTTCATTTCCAAAAGGTGTTTCTGCCAAGTAAATTAATAAATTTCTTACTAGTTTTGGAGTAGGTCTTGCAGTGATTTTTGTAACAAATTCTTTGACTACAATTCTATCTCCTTTACCAGATGGTGCGTGAGATTTTTCACTCATCATTCTACCACCACCAGTTCCAGTTCCAGCAGTTGTGAAATCATCATGGGTTCTAGTGTTTATCTCATATAAGAAAGCATCTCCTGTCATATGGAAACCATCTTCCAAATCCATTCCCTGTCCATCTTCAAATAAAATATTATCTCCAACATCAGTACTAGCTGCTGATGCATCAAGCACTAAGTTATCGCCTGGCAATACTCCATCTTCTTGAATTATCTTTTCATCTCTATTACCTATTTCCATAGGAACAATAGTTTCTAACCTAGATTGTAATGTTTGTGCAAATATTGTTTGTAGTGTAGATGCAAGAATTGGTGAGAATGTATCGTCACCAGTATATGCTGCGACACCAGCTGCAGCAGTACCTATTTGTGCAGATACTAATGTTGCAAGTGTAACTCTACCAAATGGTTGGAAACCAGCTGGGTGAACTGCTTTCTTCATCTCGTTTATATAACTTGCAAAAGATTGGCCAATTTGAACTTCATATGAATAATCTTGATAATAATAAGAGTCTTGAATACGAACTAAATCTTCACCAAGTCTATGACTAATTTTATCGTATTGTCCAGCAGTAGTTGATGTTGTTGCAACAGAAGTTGTTCCAGTTGCAATATCCGCAGTAACGATTGTTCCACTTGCACCGCCAGAATCTGTGATAGTAACATCTTGATTTGAAAAATCAATAGGACTCTCATTTATTATATCACCATCTGCATCAGTAGAAGAACTATCAGTTGCATTTAATATGATATTACCCGCACCAGTTTCATCTGCTAATACAATCTGACCCATAGCATCAGTACTCGATGCATCAGTTCCATTAAGAATTAATTGATTACCAAAATCTTCTGTCGATAATTTACCACCACCATCTTCTTCTAAAAGTATAAACTGTGAACCAGCATTTTTATTTTCTCTATATCTATCAATTAAAAGATTATCACCAACATCTGCAAGTTGGCCAATGATTGTTTCCTCTAAAAATATTGTACCGCTATTATCTTCAAGTAATATTACATCAGTATCTTTCCTACCAACAACACCATCCTCTAAACTTATGTTTGCAATATTTGGGCCATGGTCTGTAGAATCAAATATTACAGCTCCACCCTCGTTGTCTACTGTAGTAACATATTGACTTGTGTTTGCTTGGTTTCCCATTCCATTATGATTAACACAATAGTAATATAATCTTGGCGAGTTCTCAGCCACAACTATTTGAATATATGCACCAGTAGTTCCTACTTCAATTGTTGCAGCTGAAGTTGTAACTCCTACTGTATATTCAACACCGCTATTATGAGTTCCACCAGAGGTGGCAGAAAATTTAAGTTGATGATTTATTGCAGAGGTTGTTCCATAAAGTGAACTATCAGATAAATCAAAATAATAAGTATTTCCCTCATATAAAGTTAGTATAGGTTTTGCTTCATCTTGAATGTAAAATATATTTTGTTCTAAAGTAGTGTCATAAATTACTTTAACTTTAAATATAATTGTTTGTGCAGCTGGAGTTGATGTTCCAGTTCCATTCAAAATAATATTTTCACCATCATCAAAATCTTGTTCATCTTCAAGTAATACTCCACTTGGCATATGTTCAAGATTACCTTGTTCTAGTTGTATACCCTCATTGAATGTTCCAGCTTGTTCTTGCTGAAGTCTTATGACATTTTCAAAAGTGGTATCAAGAACTTGAGTTGTACTATCCCAACCTTTGACAACTCCAGTATGAGTTGTTAGTGAAGCCTCTGGTGAAAAAGTTCCAGTTATATCCTTTAGAACAAAGTGAGCTCTAAATACAGCGTCAGGTGGATTAGAGGTTGTATATCTAAATCCACTATCTGTAATTTTCATAGATTTAGCTGCACCAATATTTGTAGTTGTAGAAATTAATTTAGTTCCAGAACCGCTAGTAGTTTCTGAAACACTTACAGTTGGTAGTTTAGTATAACCACCCCCTCCATCAGATATAAAAACTTTTTGAATTGAACCAGCTTCAGTAGATGCTGATTCAACATCTTCAAAAGTATCAAACTCTAAAACTATTTGGTCTGTAGATGTGGTGTGAGTGTCTATTTTTTCTACGACAGTATTAGTAAGAATATTATGTCCAGCATCTATTGATGTTGCTCCAACAACATCTGTTGCATTTAAAAGTAAAAAGTCAACATTTTGACCACGAATATAAATTTTTACTCTATCATCTGGAGCCTCTGAAAAAATTATTTGTGTTATAGAAACAGTCCATTGAGTAGAGCCATCTTTTTTAAATTGTGGAAATACTACATCATCAAATGTTATATAAAGAGGGCCATCAGTTACACCATTTACATTAGTAAAAGAAAATGTTGCAGTTGTTCCATCTCCAAGAAAACTGTCACTTTCAGTAGTTTCTAAAGCTATTTTAAATTCTTCTAAATGTGTAGTAGTTGCATCTTCGATAAGAATAGTATCAGAGGTTATTCCCTCTTGGAGAATACCTCCACCAACCATACTTACAAAACCAGTTGCATCAGAAGTAGACTCATCTAAAGAGTTAGCAGTGAAGCCTATAGTATCCCCAACTTCGTAACCAGTTCCAACATCATCAACAATTACTTCACTTACAGAACCCTCTGAAATACCATTAACAACTACAGTTGCAAATGCATTACCTACTGCTTCCATTGCAATCGACTCTGTATCAGAGTGAAGAATACCATCATTTGTTACAGTAGTATCAGCAACAATACCCTTTACTGTAAAATTTACTGTTACATCTCTTTCTGTAGATGTTGCAGTAACTGTTTCACCATCAGTAAATACACCAACTACATTTGATATTTGAAGTGATGTAACAGAGTCATTAAAATTTTCATTTTGTTGTTGTGTAGTAACAGCACTTTCAACGATAGCTGTTGCTCCAGACGAACTCCCAGTAATCAATTGATTTACAACTTCATCTCCAGAAGCACCACCTATTGGAGTAACTCTAATTGATGTTTGTGTTGACCATTCGGCCTGAGACAATCTCATCATATATTCGTTAGGATAAAAAATTTCAGAATTTTCCCCTAACAACATTCTCATAAATAATTTGTGGCCTTCAGAACTTCCTTTAGAAGCATATAAGTCTTTAATATTTTTTATTAATTTTCTTTTATCAACTCCAGAAGCTAAATTTTCTGGTATAGAAACCATAAACTGATCTCGCATTTGGTCTAAGAAATCAAAAAGAGTATTATCTACATTTGCATATTCAAGCATCTGTTGAATGTTTTGTATAGGGTTTCCACGATACTCAACAATAGTTGCAGTAGAATTAGAAGTTCCACCAGTTATTGTTTCGCCATTAGCAAATTTTTGTTGACCAGTAATATAGAGGTATGTATTTCTAGAATCTTCTACAACAACTTTTGCTGTTGCTTTTGATGTTCCACCAGTTACAGTTTCACCAACAACAAATTGGCCAAGAGTGCCCTCCCCAATCTCTGTAACAATTCTCTCACCATCAGTTTCATCTAAAATATATGATGTACTTGCAGTTTCTTGAACAACATAATTTATCGTCTGTGTAAGAGTTAAACGACCAGCTTCTAAAAACTGAAAATAGTCTTTTACAAAATTCACAAATACTGGGTGGTCTGCTTGAACAAAATCAGGCACCTGCCCTTCTATAAGGGGTGATACCTTTTTAGTAAATTTTGATTGGTCTGCCATTTATTAATACGCCGAACTAGATGGTGTTGATGAAGTTGATGATACATTTGTTGTTGTAGTACCAGCAGTGCTTGTGGTGGTTGTGTATCCAACTCCAGTTGTAGCAGTAGCATCAACTCCTGCAGCTATCTGTGTATTTGTTAAATCTATTTCAAGTATTTGATTTCTTACAGGAGTAACATCATATGAATTTGGAATAGCAGTTACACGAATTTGTGATGAAGATGAATTATCAACTTCAGCAACAGCTGTAATAATTACTGCATTTATTGAAATAGTTCCATTTACATAATCTACAGTTCCTGCAGTTGAATTAAGATAAACTCTTTCTCCAGATACGATACTATAAATTCTAAGATTGTCCGCACCATCATCATCAAAAAAATATTTAGTAGTTGTAACTCCGTTTAAATAAAATCCAGTTGATGCAATAACACCACCACCTACGGAATTGTGACCAGAGTGTGGGTTATAAAATTTATTATTAAAATTTAAATTATAGTTTTTGGAAGTTGATATTTCTGGAGTAAATAGTTTAGCCATAGTTACAGTTGTGGTGTTATTTAATATAGCTGTATCTGAATTATCAATCAAACCTAAAAGTTTTGAATGTCTAAAAGGAGCATTAAATGTTTGAAGCTCTGAAGTGTTATAATTTGAAATTGTTGTATTTACTAAAGATGTTAAATCTGAAGCAGATTGTGTTGTAGCACTTGAATCATATTGTATAGTTGTATTCAGTATTAGTGTTGTAGTTTCTGCATCAACAATTACTGGAGTAACAGAAGAAACTTTAAATGAATTTAAATCATTCACTAAATTAGTTTTTTGTGTATCTGTTAAATTATTACCTGTAGTAGATTTAATAGAAATAAAAACTTTACCATACTCTGGAGTTGAACTCACTCCTGTACTTGTATCATAGCTTCCATCTTCGCCACCCCAAACTGAAATTGCTTGTGTATTCGCAAATAGTCTTCTTACATAAGTTTTGTAATCACTTGTGGTAACTGCTCTACCTTGAGCTGCATAATCTAATGGTGCATTTAATTTTATAGAATTAATACTTTCTGGTTCTGCACCACCTGTTGCAGATGCAACAGTAGTCACAGTAACTCCAGTTACACTATCTATAGAAGTTGGCGATGAAAATGTAGTAGCACCATTTGCAGCTGTTTTATTTGAAACCACATATTGCATTGTAACAATATTACCATCTGATAAACCACCACTTACAACACCATCTCCAAAGTAAACTTCAAATCTTCCTGCCTCTACTTCTTGTAAAAAATAAACTGTGCTAGAAGCAGAGAGTTGTGATATATCTGTTGCTTTTGTATAAGTTGTAGTTGTAGTATCTGTGGTTGATGTTTGAACTTTAACAGTAAGAGTTGATGTATCAGAGCGTGGGTCTGTAAGAATAAATCTCTGGTCAATATCACTAGAGTCTACAATATACTTTGTGGTAACATACGTTCCCTCATAAATATTAGTAGAATCAAAATTAACAGCACTACCAACATTACTGGCAGTAACATCAGAGATAGTTACAAACTGATAATTAGTTCCATCAACAGAAGCAGTAAAAGCAGTTCCTGCAGGCATTGTCTTTGTAGATGCATTAGTAGATAATACTACATTAACAGTTGCTATAGGTGCTCGTGCAGAACTCACCTCATATCCTAAAGTCTTAGCATGAGATACTGCACTAGATCGTAAACTTGAACTATCTAAAAACATTTCATTTGCAACCATGTTAGTATTGTATGCTAGATAGTGTGTATTGTATGCAAGGGTATCAAGAAGTATGTTCATACCAGAACCCTCAAAGTCATAGTCTTTAAATTGATTTTGATTTTTAAGAAAAACTTTTAAGTTATCTTTAATATTATCAAAGTCAAGTTCTGTAACTTTTAATCTTTTATCATTTACTGCCATTATCGTAATCTCTCTAACATAACTGATAAGTCAACTAATTCAGTAGGGGTATTCACGACATAAAATTCTATAGATACTTCATAAGCATTTTTATCTAGGTTTGGAATTGCTGTAACTCCAACCAATCTTGCTCTTGGTTCAAAGTTATTAATTACATCTTCTATTTTTCTTGCAAGTATTTGTGCTGTAATTGGAGTCATAAGTTCAAACAACATATCTCTAACACCAGATGCAATCTCTGGGTGAAAAGGTTTTTCGTAATGATTAAGTAATACCAGATTACGAATAGAACGCTTCACAGCTTTAACATCAGTTATATCTTGTATATCAGAGTTAGAAGATTTCTTACCAAAGAATAAATCTAGGTCTGTGTACTGTCTAGCATTTCTACTAGAAGTATTTTGTGTTGCAGCGTCATATAAGGCCAATTTGAAGACTCCTCATCTTTGTTTTATTTATAACGATTATCCTTTAAAATTTGGGTCTAATTTTTCTAAAACGATATACTTAACTCTCATTATAGTCATGTTTGCTGGGTTTGCTTGTTTTTCCCCATCATCATACACTTGTTGTGAAAGTTCAATTAACTTTGGGTCTTTACCATCTATTACATATTTAACACCATAATCATCACCACCATATTCATTTGGGTTATCATAAGCATAGAACTTAAACCCTCTCCTTTCTTTTTTCTCACCATAGTAAGGTCTTCCACGAACAGCTAAAATTGTATAAGGTTGTTGTTTTAATGTAAGTTTTGTCATATCATCAACTAGTTTTGAACCTTTCCTTTTAGCTAAAGTTGGAGTTAAATCTTTTGTATGAAACCATTCAGCAACTGTAACCTTTCTCATTGCAATACCTTTAATTGATATTGTTGATTTTTCAGTTTTCTTTACTTTCACAGTTTCCACTTGTTTTGTAACTGGATTTGGTTTAGTTACAGTTTCAACTTTTACAGTATTTTGAACCTCTGGCGTTGTAACTTCAATTACTTTTTGTTTTTCTCCTACTGATCCAGATGGAACTGTTATGGGTTTATAATTAAGTGGGTCAGCAAAAAGTTTTTTTCGTTCTTCAGCTGCAAGAGCTAAATCTGCTTCCATCTTTGCTTTAAAACTGTCTGATTTAATTGCATCAGTTGCTTTAGTTATATCTGCATTTATTTTTTCTGTTGGAAGATTAAGGGCTGTTAAACTATCTAATTTTTTTATTAAATTATTTATTTTAAATTCTGATTTTCTACTTACTGCATCTGTATTTGCTGAGATAACTGAAACAGCCTCTTTCTCTGGTGGCACCAAAGCTTGTTTAACTTCTACTGGTTTCTCTTTTATAAGTGTTATAATGTATTTTGCTTTTAATTCTAAATAAGTTCCAGTTGCTTTTGGAACTATAATCTTACCATTAAGTGAATAATTTATATTTGTAAAAAAACTTTGATTGGTCTTTTTACCTTGAACCTCTAAAATTTCTTTAGGTGTTTTTGATAAGGTAAGTGTGGCAGCATTGCTAACTCTATCTTCAACTTCTTCTGTAGTAACTCCAGTTCCAGAATTTGCTGCAGGTATTTCTATGTTTGGTGCAAGTGCACATACATCACCACCTGTTGCTAATTTTGATGTGGCATCTGTAACAAGTTTATCTAGTCCTAAACCTTTTTCTTTAAGTGTATTTCCAAAATCTTTTTCAAGTTCTGCTAGTTTATTATTAAAAGCTGCGATGCCTTCTATTGTGGTTTTATCAATGTCATTAATAAGACTTGTAAGTTCTGATTGAAAATTTACATTTGGTACTTCTGGTAAATCTAATGCAAGTCCATCAAGTCCAGCTTTTACATCAGTTAATGCTGTGTTAAATGCTGCAGCTGCATCTGATGCAGCTGCATCTAATTTTGCTGTAATCTCATTTTCTAAACTTTCAATCTTTAATGATGCTGCATTAAGTTCTGGACTTGCACCACATAGATTTGGAATATTGAAATTTGCCATTCTTAATCTCCTATGAATACAGTCGCTGACGCAGACTCAATTTTATTAGAACCATCTGAACCAGATACACCTGCTGGATCATCGCCAGTATCCACAGTATCATCAAGACGAGCAGCACCTTTTGAACCATTGTTAATATTAACACTATTTGTTGCTGTTGCTGAACCACCGCCAGAATCCATATCAATATCTGCTTCTGAAGTGATTGTCATTTTTGTTGCAGATTTCATATTTAATGTTGTACCTGATTTGATTGCCATAATACCAGATACAGTATCTATTGAAACATTATCAATTGCATTAAGTGTAAGCTTACCACCAGTTGTTGCTGCAAAGATATCACTCTTTGCAACTAATTTAAATTTACCATTGTTTATTCTTTGTTCATTACCCTCTGTAGTTACATCAACATCTGCACCAATACGACCTTTTACATTTTCAGTAATATTAAATGCATGACTACCATTTATTTCTTCTTCAACATTTCCACCAGACTCACCATACCCAACTTTTCTTCTAAAGTTCTTACCTATCTTTTGTGTATAGTTTCCCTCTACCTCTAAATGATAATCACCTTTTACAAGATGACGAACAGTACCGCCAATAGTTAAATTTACAGCACCCTCAATGTATACGTTAGAACCACCCATAATAATTTCACAATTATCACCAATAACTTTAACTGTCTTACTACCATCTGCAATTACTTCCTCATATGTTCCAGAACTATGTGAACGAAAAGTTCTTTCCCCGCCAGGTGTGTCATCTACTTCTGTAAGATGTCCAGACTCAGATTCAAAAACATGATTGTATGGATAAAGACCAGAGCGATATATTCCATAGTCATCTCCATCTTCGTTATTGTAATCAATATCTTTTGGATGCGGTTCATCAAACTTTCCACGATCTTCTTGTACTGCTTCATCTGATACTGTGGGAAGATATGGTTGTGTTGCAGTTTGAACTTCAGTTTGTCTATTTGTTCTTCTTGCTATAAGTAAGTCATGTGATTCTGACATTTCTCCTTGTGCAAGTCTGCTTGTATCTGATTCTCCTAAGTCATGGCCTGATGGCATTTCTACTTCAAATCCATCTACTGGATATGGCCCATATGTTGGAGTTCCAGCATATTCTGGTTGTTCACTATAAGGACTACGAGGATCATTAAAACCTTTAGCTGGATTTGGAAGTTCATTTGGTTTGCCAGGCAGACTTCCAATAACAATAGGTTGTTGTTTATCTTTTGCGTCTGCAAAGAAGCCTACCACCCATGTTCCCTCAACTAGAAAAGATGGAGTATTACCTAATCCCTGCATAGACGGATTTGTCGTTGGAGCCATAACAGTAGCCCATGGTAAATCTTTTGTAGGAATGTCTGTTAAATCTTCTGTGTGAAATCCAAGACAACGTACACGAACACGACCCAAAGCATCTGGATCGTTTCTATCCTCTATAACACCAGTAAACCAAACAAAACCATCAAGACCCATAAAATAATTTTCAGACATAGTTAGACTCCTTACTGTGTTATTTATAAGGAATTATTTAAGTTTCATGTAAGTAAGATTTGGTAAATCTTTATCCTTGACAAGTTGTCTTGTTTTTCTTTTAGGTTCATATTCTTTATATTTTTCTAGCTCGTATACGAGTTCTTCATTCTCATTATCTTTATTTAATTTGGATATTACTTTTCGGGCATCAACTAATTTCAAATCTTTTTGAAGAACTTGCTTAGAGCAAACTCTATATTTGACCAGTTTCTATCTCCTTTAATAAGTTTGGAAATTTTATTTATACAATTTGGCCTCTCCAGCAAGACTCGAACTTGCGACCCACAGTTTAGAAGACTGTTGCTCTATTCCAACTGAGCTATGGAGAGTTAGATTTGTTGAACTCCGATATTCCCTGCAATCATGATTCGTTTTTCTTTACACTTACATGGGGGAACACTATGTCTTGCAAGAGATGAAAAGATAATCAGGTCACCCTCATTTGGTTCAAAACACATAATCGGTTTTGTTTCTGGAAAGACTAGAGGACTTGAACCCTCTGGGGCTTTGACATAATAACACCAACTCCAAAGATAGGGCCAATGATTATGTTCTTTTGTTTCGTCACTCTCACTATAAACAGCACCCCAACATTCAGAAGTATAAAGAGGTGGCTTGTGTTTAGTGAGATGACTAGCGATACCGATTACAATATCTGAAAGCTGTTTAAAACCAGTATGAGTTTTATGCATAGTCCAGTTTGTCATATCTGCTTTGACATTCGTAGACTGATTCATCTCATCACCAGTTTCAAGAATTATTCTTGCAAGATTTTCGTGCAACGTAAAGTCTGCATCCTTTTTCATCACATTCGTTATATTCAGAATATTAGTATCATAAACTGGAAGCCTCATTCCGAAATCATAGTAATTTACTTTCATATTTCTCTCCAAATCGTTTCGGCTGCGAAACGCGGGCTAAAATTCTAAAATCGACTATAGTAACTTCAAGTCTCTCGCGGCTGCACTCAACGGTGCTAGTCTACTCATCATAACGTATATTACAATACTTGTAATCTCTCTCAAACAAGATTATCGCCTATTTCGATTTTATTCATCATACCATAAACATTGCCAGTTGTCAAGGGCCTCACATTTATTATATGCTGTTTTTGCATAATGTGCTCCAACCTCTAACGTAGTCATACAACCACTCAACAATAACGCTGCTATACATATGGTACTTATTCTAATCATCTTCTTTTTCCTGTGGCTGAATCTTTAGCCTCTGTGGCACTTAGAACAACTAAGTTACCTTTGTTATATGCCTGACCCAATACAGCATTACCATTGTATTGTTTGGCATCTTTCTTGGTTTGTACTTTCCACTCATAGTCGTTTATATTCCTAGAGGGTAACTGTTTTGAAGCCCAATCCAGTTTTAGGGGGGCGGGCTCTCGTTTATAGTTTGGATCAATACCCATCTTTTTCAAATACTTCTCATGTTTCTCTATGGAAGCTTTCATTGAGGGTGTAATCTTTTTCTTCTTACGTTTCTTAGAATTGTTTGTAGTCCAATATGCTGGAAGTAAATGCATTGTCATAACTATACTCCTATGTAAAATTTAAGAATGCCAGTGATGTTAATAAAGATACCAACACTATTAATCACAATCAATGCTCGGTCATGCCACCAATAACCTACGAGTAACCACCCAGATAAACCAATAGCAAAGAGTATGAGATTGTATGGTGCGAAATCTCCAGCGGAAGTCAGAGATTGTGCACAGATTAATATAAGAGATGCAATCCACTTGACATACCAATCCTTAGTATGTGTGGGAGTTAATTTATTGAAGTTGATATTCATAACAAAACTTTCTTCTGGATACTTATTACATTTATAGATTACATGCAGCCCTTCCAGTTTAAGGCCGGCCCATCTGTGGAAACTAGGTGGGAGCGCTTTGCAGTGATGTTATCGTGAGTTAACAAAACCAAACATCTTAGCTCTTACGAGCTCCAGTAAACGCGCCCTGGCCTCCACCAATAGTACCAGAGAGAACTCAACACATCATCACACCATCATATATGGAACTTTTACTGTGAACCAACCCACCTTAATGAGCTCTCTCTGATTCTCTTATATACTACCACATTACATCATAGTTGTCAACGCCTTTCTATGCCATCTCTGCAGCAGTATAATGTCTGGGATACTCTGTTGATTCTATCTTGAGTATATCCTTAGCATCAAAGCCCAAGCACTCATAAGCGTCAAGTGCATCTTGTAGTGATGTCTCTTCTGAGCCTCCTAGCCCTACGACTACTGGGTCTTGATTGTCAACATAAATATGTGTTGTTATTTCTTTTAATATAACCATAATTCTTAAACCTTTCTCACCGAATCACAATATCATTATAACAAGCTTTCGTGCGCTTGTCAAGTGCTTTCTGCAAATAATTCTGTATTATTTTTGGAATGTGTGGAGATTCAGCCGATAGCAAACAAACACTAATCACATCAACTCTATGTTTATTTTAGCATTTAATACAAGTGTCCGATAATCCCATGTTATCCCATAATAACCCATTAGTTGAACGCTATTAACATTAACAACAGACTATTCAATGAGAACCCTATGGCATTAGACACGATATACAATGTATCCTTAGCATATATAGCTCTTATAAGGAATAGAAACAGTCCTAACCATACGAGGAATATGAAGTTCAATGGTGGTAGATCAGTTGACCATCCCATTAATACTGATATAGACGTAGGAGCTGTGGCCCCATGTATAAGTATCATACCTATCCATCCACATGACTCTGTGAACTTGTTTGATTTTATTTTTTTTGATTTCATAATAAATCCTTTCTTTCTCAATCTATACTTTATTATACCAAGTATTATTGAGAAAGTCAAGGGCCCTTGCTCTAATCGTTATACAGCAAGGATTACAGAGATGGTGTTGTTTTGTTACTTATATGAAACTGGCCGAATCACTTACCTACCATTACTAGTATTGCTATAAAGAACATCGCAAATACATATACTGGTGTTATGTTCATATCTGCTGATGGTTTCTTAGGTTTGGTATAATAGCTGCCCATATAATCCCTATCCCACGCGTCTCGTCTGGTGTCTTGTTTTGTCTGGTCAAACTTAATGGATAGCGGGTCTACTTTGTAATCTTCTTTCATGTTAGTCCATTTCTGAATGATTAAGTGTAGTTTCTTTTATAAGAGATAATGCTGCTGTTATTACACGATTTGGATACTTTATGTCATATCCAGTGCCTGCTTTAAGTGATTCTAGATTGAGTAATGATTTGTGCCAATGTGTAATTGTATCCCATTTATCTATCAATTGATTACAGATATCATCATATTCTGTGTCTGTTATAAGGGATTCATTCTCTTGATAATACGCGTATGAGTACATTAAATAGTATGGTACTAGCATATTAGGATTCTTCAAGTATGGTTTTATCATCTGGGCGACCTCTCATCATTCTGTTTCTCATATCGTCATTATAATTAATAGTAACATAAATCAGACCACAAATCAAGTAAAATTTAATAAAAAATGCAATCAATTACCCATTCCTATCCATGTATTAACCTCAAATACCTCAATAAGCATGAAACTGAATAGTAATAGAAGTATACTCCACACAATCAGTTTACCAGAGAAATTGGTTGCAGCCATCTTAATTGCAATCAATTCATTACCTAGAAATCGTAATGCTAGTTCAAATTCGTTATGCTCGTCTTTAATGACTAGTCCGTTTTTCTTCGTTTCTTTTTCCATGATAGACCTCTACATAAGCTTCACATTGTGGACACGACAGATTTGTTATCATAGTATGACCATCAAAGTGAGTTTCGTCTTCTTCTAAATCGTGGTCACCACCCCATATGAGTTCTGTACCACATATCCAACAGTTCATTTTATAATTTTCCCCACAGTTCAGCGACTATAACATATAGTCCATAACTATACACAAGAGTTATTGGTATAATCGCTACCATATTCGGATCGTGAAAAAACTTAATTATCTTTTTCATTATTGACTATCTTCCCATTGATCACACATTGACCTTAGACTTACACCAACCATTCCCTCGTAACATTCGTCACTTTCGGAATATTGATATATCTCATCAATCTGCTCTTTAGTAAGGTCTTCTATTTCCTCTACTTCATAATGTCCGAGTACATCTTCGATTGCCCAATCATAACATAGACTTTCAATTTGATCTTGCAATTTATGTTGTTTTTTAACACTAAACGCCATCTTCACTTCTCCTTTTTACATACCATGCCCATAGTAATTCTGTTATAAGATACAGAATTATATTAAATGACATAATCGCTGTCATGTATCCGTAGGCAAATCCGATACACACGATTCCGTCATATACATCAAAGGGTTTTGGCCCTTTAGGTTCTGGATATTGCACTTCCCAACGCATAATTTTCTGCCATATTCTCTGCTTCTTGTTCACTATTATATGTACCAACGGATTTACCTTGCCACAAAACTTCAAACATCATAGCCTGTCCGACGCTGACTGCTCTTACTGTTGCTTTCTCTTTCATATCATCGCTAAAGTATTCGGATAACACTTGTGTCATGCTGCAGCTCCTTGTAATTTTTCTTTGATTTCTAATACACGACTCTCTAAAGTATTAATCGTTGTATGAATATGACCAGTATCTTCTGGTCGTAATCTGGTTTTAAGTATTGCGATTTCTTCCATCAAAATCATCATTCTATCTAATTCATTTACTAGCATCCTACATTCTCCACTTCAAATAAATCTAGTTGTTTTTCTAATTTCATTCTTTCAGCAACTCTATCTGGTCGCATTTCTTCCCAAGTTTCCCTAAGATTTGTAAGGTTATTATCTACCTCATCTACATTGTTCGCAAGAACCTTAAACTTTATGTCATACACTTTCATAAGAGCTCTAACGTCATCTTCAATGTTATCTGATACATCTAAAGTCTTTTTGATATCAGCTGTAATACACCAACAATCATACATAGATTCTTCTAGTTCATCTAAATCTTCCCTATCGACACTCATATTAGTTCACTCCATTTTTTAAGTTTTTCTCTTTTTAAAGTTCTTTGTTCTTCTATCTCTGTCCAAGACAGTACATCCCACTCTACTAACAAATCAATCATCGCATACACATCACCAACTTCTTGTTTAAGTTTGAGTTGAGAGTCAGAATTTTCATACAACTCTCCTCTCCGTAGTGCTTTTGAACAAGCATGAATCAATTCACCACATTCTTCCATAGTGATAACTAAAAGTTCTTGTCGTGCATCAAGTTTTTTCATCTGGCTCATTTCTTGAAATTTACTCTGTAAGATTTGCCTTCGTAGATAAAAGAGATTGTCGAATGTGAGTAGACTCTTTTAGACTGTTCCGTATACCTTGTTTCAACTTGGCAGACTGTCTTAGTACCGCCAGTAGCCCCACTATTTGAATGACCAAGCATACCACCAATAATAGCTCCGATTGCACCACCATCTTTTTCTCCCTTAATATTATTACCTAATACACCACCAAGAATTGCACCCTTAATTGTATCAGCTGTTCTATCTCCACCAACTTGCGTATCATAGCATACTTCTACTTGACTTGGTGTTTTATATATGATGTTCTTATAATGGTCTTGGACTTGTGTATCAGCCTTGACCGAATTAGCGATAAAAGTAAATGCGACGAAACCAATTCCACCCCATATTACAGTTTGTTTTTGAAATATATTCATTTTTTTTTCTTTCTACTTTATAGGAAAGTCTTTAATAGTGCTATCAGCTAAGTACCTCTCAAACCTCTTAAAATCACCATCAAAGTGGTACTGAACAGTATGTGTAACTGTTTGTGTACAACGAAATGCTTCTGATGGATATAGACCTATACCACTACTTGCGAGTTGTGCACACATTTGAATTATGAAGATTAGATTTGAGAGTTCTGTCATATAGCTTTTCCTTATTTTATATATACTATACACTAAAATGATGGGCTTGTCAACAACTAAATAGCATTAATCAACAATAAATTATTTAGAGGATTTACTATGGGTATATTATTACTAGCGCTTGCATTGTTTAGTGCAGACACTGCAGAATTTAGAAACACAGCAAACAAAGAAATGAAACAAGGTTACGAGTGGAGTTATGTCGGTAAGACTAAACCATCTGGAGTTCCAGCCATTACAATCAAACCACAATCTGGTGATGAGTATATCCTATTTAAATTAAAGAAGTAATCATGTACACTATCTATACACAAAACTCATGTGGATATTGTCATATGGCAAAGAACCTATTGAATGAACAGAAGATTGATTTTATAGAAGTATCTCTTGACCATGATAAAGAGGCAAGAGTTATGTTAAAAGAGATGAAGTGTAGAACAGTTCCCCAGATTTTCAATGGAGAACTGCATATAGGTGGCTATACTGAATTGAAACTATACTTAGACTAGTAGATACCTTTACGAGCTAATTGTTTCTGTTTCATTTCTAAATCACATAAATCTGATGAAGATGCAAGATAATTTTCTACATGGCCTCGCATATAGTGTTTCTCTGGGTGATAATCAAACTTTGTGAGTTCTCTCCAGATGTTTGATAATAGTTTTTTCATTAGATGTTCCATTCTTTTCTAACTGATTCATTTAGTTTGTGTGTTAAAGACTCTATACTTTCATCTCTATACTCACCTAGTTCTATGAGTTGTTGAGCGACTACTCTGTTTGCAGAATATTGTCTTCCTATGATGATGGTTCTGGCTAATTTTTTAAATGACTGACTGATTACTTCACAAATGTGGCAAGTTTCATTATATATTGCAGATGCAACTGACATTGGGTTTCCTTTCAAGAAAAATGGAGAACAAAAATCTGTTCTCCATTATATTTATATTGGAATGGTCTTTTTAAAAAAGACTATTACTCTTTCCAAAAAGGATATAATATCCTAGCTGGCTTGTTTGCATGTGCAGGACTGTTGTGTACGATAGTTCAGTATTTTATGAACTAGTGCACGTTTTCGTGCAAGTACAAACATTGTCCATTGATATGGTCTGTAAGTCATTTTGCCACCCTCCCTAGTTTATGGTTAGGTGCGTTCCTTCAGCGATTGCTTACTTCCGCCCATTAGGGTGAACGATACTTCTATTTATACATATCCCTTATTATAAATACTGGTGAGATGAGAGAGAGGGTAATATGCCAGTAGCAGAAATACTAGCTGGAATCGCATTAGTTAAATCAAGTGTAGATTTCATAAAATCAAATATAGACACTTGTAAGGACATTGGAGAAATCGGTGGTGCCATTGATGGT